>Ga0256845_1001097_pt1 | contig 22844 bp, 17 predicted proteins | sample RiftiametaG_FD_189101 | JGI IMG/M metagenome (GOLD analysis project Ga0256845, IMG submission 189101) | Tube worm associated microbial communities from hydrothermal vent at the East Pacific Rise, Pacific Ocean - Riftia | ecosystem: Host-associated > Annelida > Integument > Unclassified ... | reverse complement strand
TCAAAAATATTATTCATTTTTCCTGATAATGTAGCATCTAATCCTCCAATTGTAAATCCGTGATTAAAACCTAAATCAAGTAGATGGTATGAAGGTAGTTTCCATGTATTTAATCTATCTGTTGTTCCTCTACTAAAATCAAACTTTGCATATATATCACCCGCATAATTATAATCTAAAAATATTGAGCTTTTTTCTAAAGCTTTATAGTTTAACCCTAAAGCATAAGTAGTTTGAGCTGCATCATTAACTTTTAAATCTTTAGCATTTACTACAATCTCTCTAAGTAATATTCCTGATTCAGAATAAACTTCAGCTTCTACATCGCTTTTCCATTTCCAATCACCTAAAGAAACCATTCCGTTTAATTTAAGTTTATCATTTAGTTTATAAACAAAGTCTAATTCAATACCTTGATGTAATGCATCTAACCCAGATAAACTTGTTTCTATAAATTCTCCTACATTATCAGGATCTTGATTTCTTGCTGTAATAGATTTATCTAACCAAGACGTTCTGTATATATTTACATTTGCATTAAATTTAGAAGTTCTAAAACCATAACCTATTTCTGCACTGAATACTTTTTCATTTATAGCATCTTCATTTAACTCTACAGATTCTTTATTAATGAAAACATTTCCAATTAAAAATGGTGCTTTTGAGAAGTATCCAATATTTGCAAAAATATTGTTTTTATCATCTAAATTATAGTTTGCTCCAGTTTTTACACTATACCCTAAGAAATTTGCTGTTTTTGAGTCATTCCCATTCGGATTAGATGAATCATCTAAATAACTCGATTTACTATATTGGGTATTCGAGATTGCAGTAGATAAAAATACAGATAACTCATCAACAGTATATTCTAACTGCGCAAAAGTTCCCAATTTTAAAACGTCTCCTGTATAATCTCTATTAAATTTATCTCCTACTTTAAGAGCTTCATTAAAGGTATTGTCATTTGACTTAGGGTTAAGATAGTATTGTCCTCCTAATAAATCTGTAATTTCATACCAGTGTTTTCCTAAATAATACCTAGTGTCTAAACCAGCAGATAAAATTAAATTGTCTGACAAATCTGTTTTTAAAGTTGACAACAACCCATACCACTCATGAGAGTTTCTACTAGCAGCTAAAACATCTGTAGATCCTAAAGCTCCATTATCTTTATTTTCTTGAACAATTTTATCAAAATTAATTGGTTGGTCTGACCCACCTAATCTATAATCATCATTCGTGAATTTACCAGAACCATCTGTTCTTCTACCTCCACCATTACCAAATGATGCATAAAGAGATGAAGTAACGTATGTTTTTTCAGAAATTATCCAATCATGATTTAAAGATATTTGCGGTTTATGATAGAAATTAAATGATGTGTTTTCAATTTGCCCATTTCTATATCCCCAATCTGGATTAAATCTTTTCCCTCCTTGTTCAGTTGCTCTGTTTTGAGCTATAGTTTTTGAATTAAATCTTTGACCATGTGTTTGAATTGCTCCTATAACTGTAAAAGAAAGTTTATGGTTATCATTAAGCTGTTTTGCTATGTTTAAAAAATAATTAGCACCACTAAACTGTGTTCCGTCTACATATCCATCTCCTGATATTTTAGCTGCAGAAGCAGTAATTGCTAATCCATTTTCCATTAATCCAGTAGATAAAGTCATGCTATACTTTGTATAACCATCATTTCCTACTCCCATTTTAATGCTCCCACCTTTTTCAGCATCAGTAGATCTAGTAATAATATTAATTGTTCCTCCAATAGAAGGTACTGCTACTTTAGAAGCTCCAAGACCTCTTTGCACTTGCATTGCACTAGTAACATCAGATAAACCTGACCAATTTGACCAATATACACGGCCATTTTCCATATCGTTAACAGGAATACCATTAATCATTACAGCAACATTTTGAGAGTTAAAACCTCTTAAGTTAATTCTAGCATCTCCATATCCACCACCTGATTTAGTAGCGTATACGCCAGGAGTTGATTTTAAAATCTCAGGAAATTCTTGTGTTCCTAATTTAAGCTCAATATCTGCTGCTTTAATTGTAGAAACAGCAACTGGTGTTTTTCTATCAATAGCAAAAGAAGTAGCTGTTATTACAATTTCATCTAACCCTACTTGATTAGGCTCTAAAGTTATGTTACCAAAATCTATATCACCAGAAAAGGCAAGTGTTTTAGAAGTATAACCGACAAAAGTAACTACTATCTCTCCTGAAGATTGAGTAGTTAATGTAAAGTTTCCATCAAAATCTGTAGTTACACCATTAGAAGTGCCTTTTTCAATAATATTAGCCCCAGGAAGAGGTATATTAGAACCCGCTTCTAAAACAGTACCTGTTACAGTACTTTGTGCCATGACAACCATAGTAAATAAAGATACTACAGCTACCAATAAATAATGAGTAGTTTTTTTCATAATTTTTAAAAAAGATTAATTAATTATTTGAATTAGTCAAGCAAAAATATGCATAATTATACGTTTAACATTACTAATATGTTAAGAAATTTAACGGTTTGTGCTAAACAAAAAACCATCAATATTAAAAGTATTGATGGTTTTTATTGATTTTTATGCGAATTAGATAGAGAATTAAGTTAAATTTTTGTAATAATTCAATAAATTTTTAGTTGAAGAATCATGATTATCAATTGAAGTATTGTTAAATTCTTGTAAAATTTTGCTTGCCAACTGCTTACCTAGCTCTACTCCAAACTGATCGTAACTAAAAATATTCCAAATCACACCTTGGACAAATATCTTATGCTCGTACATAGCAATTAACTTTCCTAAGCTTTCTGGAGTTAATTTATTAATGAAAATTGTGTTTGTAGGTTTATTTCCTTTAAACACTTTAAAAGGAATTATATCTTTTTGTGTTCCTTCTGCAATAACCTCAGCTTCTGTTTTACCATTTAAAAGCGCTTCCGTTTGTGCTAAAAAATTTGAAATTAATTTATCTTGATGGTCTTGATTACCATGTAGCGATTTTGTAAAACCAATAAAATCTGCCGGAATTAATTTAGTTCCTTGATGTATTAATTGAAAAAATGCATGCTGCGAATTGGTTCCAGGCTCTCCCCAAATTAAAGTTCCTGTTTCATAATCAATAGCATCACCATTCCTATCAACGCTTTTACCATTACTTTCCATAATGCCTTGTTGCAAATAAGTAGCAAACTGATTTAAATATTGCGAGTACGATATTATAGCTTCACTTTCAGCTTTAAAAAAATTATTATACCAAACACTAATAAGCGCTAATACTACTGGAATATTGCTTTTAAAATTTTCATTTTTAAAATGCTTATCCATTTTGTTAGCACCTTTTAAAAGGCTATCAAAATTATTATACCCAACTGCTAAACTTACAGTTAACCCAACTGCACTCCAAAGTGAAAAACGACCTCCAACCCAATCCCACATTGGGAAAATATTGTTTTCATCTATTCCAAAATCCTTAACACTTTCAATATTAGTTGAAACGGCTATAAAATGTTTTGCTATTGCTTTTTCACTTGCCGATTTTAAAAACCAGTCTTTTAATGTATTTGCATTTGACAACGTTTCTTGCGTAGTAAATGTTTTAGAAACTATTACAAATACTGTTGTTTCTGGGTTTAGTTTTTTAATGACTTCATTTACATGGTCGCCATCAACATTACTAACAAAATGAGTTGTTAAATGGTTTTTATAAAATTGTAATGCCTCAACTACCATGGCTGGACCAAGGTCTGAACCACCAATACCAATATTTACAACATCAGTAAATACTTTTCCTGTAAAACCTTTTCTATCACCATTTACAACTTCATTTGTAAACGCTTCTATTTTCTGTTTTACTTGATAAATTTCTGGCATTACATTCTCACCATCAACACTGAATTTTGCGTCTTTTGATGCACGTAATGCTGTATGTAAAACGGCTCTTCCTTCTGTTTGATTTATTATTTCTCCTGAAAACTGACTTTGAATTGCTTCTTTCAACTTAACCTCATCGGCTAACTGTAATAAATATTCAAAGGTTTCTTCAGTAATTCTATTTTTTGAAAAATCTACATAAAAATCATCCCATTTAATGGTAAATTTATTCGCTCGTTCTTTATCTTGAGCAAACAAATCTTTCATATGAACATTATTTATTTCACTATAATGCTTATTTAGTTGTTCCCAAGACTTAGTTTGTGTTGGGTTTATTTTGGGTAATGACATGAAATTAATTATTTATTGAGAGTAATTAGATTTTCATTTAGAGCCTTCTCTAAAATTTCATCTTTAAAAGGAATACTATCTAATTGGATTTTTATTGGTTTTATAAACTCTAAGTATTTTACTTTTAAACTATCCGAAATTGGTTTAGCTTCTGGTAATTTTTGCTTAAAAGGATCTACTTGTCTTCCGTTTTTCCAAAAACGATAGCATACGTGTGGACCACCTGTATTTCCCGTCATTCCTACCCAACCAATTACATCGCCTTGTTTTACAAAATCACCAACTTTGGATTTCCGTTTACTCATATGTAAATACTGTGTAGTATAAGTCGCATTATGACGAATTTTTACATAATTCCCATTCCCTCCTCTTCGTCTAGATTCTGTAACTGTCCCATTTGCAGTTGCTTTAATTGGTGTGCCTATTGACGCGGCAAAATCAGTACCTTTATGTGGTCGTACCCTATTGCCATAAACTGCAATTCTTCTTTTTAAATTATATCGTGATGATATTCTACTAAATGAAACTGGTGCTTTTAAAAAGGCACGACGTAAATTTTTAGCTTCATCGTTAAAATAATCTACAATACCTTTTGCGCTATCAGTTTCAAATTCAAAAGCATAAAAAGGTTGTTTATTATGTTCAAAATATGCTGCTTTAATTTCATGAATTCCAGTATAAATAGTGTCGTCTATATACTTATCTGTATAAATTACTTTAAACCGATCTCCTTTTTGAAGACGTCTAAAATCTATTGTCCACGCATAAATTTCGTCTGCCATTTTATATGCTAACCTTGGACTTAGACCTTGCTCTTCTAATGTTAGAGAAATATTATTTGTAATAACGCCAGTTGCTGTTTTTTCAACATATTTAATAGGCTTTCTACTTTTATAAGCGTGTATTGAATCTTGAAAATTTATAACAACATACTCCTCTTGATTGGGCTGATAAATAAAACAAGTTGGAAGTTCTAATGAATCTTTTGAACACAATAAAGTATATGGTTTCCCTATTTGAAGTCGTCTTATATCAAACGTGTCTTTTGCTTTTTCGGCAATGTTAAATATTTTTGGGTAACCAATTTTGTTACGCTCTAAAATTTCACCAAAACTATCACCTTTTCTTATAGTATCTCTTATAACTATATAATCATCTAGGTTAAACCCAAATTCGTAAACACTTACTGGCTCTTCAACAATAGCCAATGCTTCCTCTATTCCATATTGTGATTTATCATCCTTACAACCTATAAATAAAACTGCAAATACGAATAGAATTAAATATTTGTTCCCCAATCTTGTATTTCTTTTTCTGTCCATAAATCTGGAAAAAATATTCGTTTTTGATATTTTGGATGCATGTATTTTACCCATTCGCTTCCGCCTGTTGCTTCTACAGTTTCACCGCCAATATTTAAATAATAATTTGCCGTATTATAATGTGCCAATACCCACGTTATGTTAACTGTATAATCGTAATGACGCATAGCGTTTATTAAATCTTTATTTTCTCTGGCTTCTTTAGGTAATTCACTAAACTTAGCCCACAAATTATTAGTTTGGTAAAACTTAGTAAATCTAATAAATTCGTCTTTATATTTTTCTTCAAATTGGGTTAAAGTGAGATTTTTTTTGCCTGTAGCATAATCTTTCCCGGCTGCTTGCCAATATAAATGCTCGAAAGCATGTTCGTAAGACGTATTTCTATCTATCGTTTTTCTAAACCTTTTGTCTATTAAATTAATAAGTTCGGTAGAAGCAAACTCGATTTTTCTGTATTGTGCACTTTGAAATCCGCTTGCTGGCGTTAATGTAGTTCTAAATTTATTATACTGTTCTACATCCATCCCATCTTTCATGATAGTGAATGATGATGTAAGCATATCGAAATACCGACTTATACGCATTAACTTAGATGTGAATAAATCCACATCAACCGTATCATTTTTTGCTACTTGTTCAATTTCACCAAGTATCATTTTAAACAATAATTCGTTTATTTGATGATACATGATAAATACCATTTCGTCTGGAAAAACGGTACGCTGCACCTGAAGATTTAATAAAGCATCTGTTTGAATATAATCCCAATAATTTATAGGTTTACTATGAAGTAATCCTTCTAAATGCACCTCAAAATCTTGGTCTAAAGCTTTGTATTTTTCTTTAAGCTGGTTGGTTAGGTCTGTGTTCAAAATATATTTAATTATTAACAACTATTTTAAAAGGATGTTTTAATCCTTTAAAAGCTTCAAGGTCTGCTCTCAGTGAACCAACAGCCAAATCTGCTTTAATACGTAAAGGTACTTTATTTTTGTCTTTCGACACCCAAAGTGTTAAACTTTCTTCCTCTTTAAAAACACGTCCTGCCATAACATAAGGTCTAAATTTTAAAGTCTCAATATCTCCAAATTCTGTATCTATTATTTCTTCTCCTAAATACTTTAATTTAAAACCATAGTTTTCTTCATCAAAAAACATATCAATCATAATTTCATCACCTACCTTTAAATTAGTAACATCCAATTTATTACGCAAATAATAAAATGTAGATACCATATCTTGAATATTTGGTTTGGTATCAATTATGGTTTTTTTCTTATGCTTTTTGTTATTAACGTGCGCCTTATTATTTGCTTGGTCAAAATTAATTTCTATGTCTTTGGTGTGTCCACCTTCATTTATCTTTCTAACAAATTTATAGGGCGTAATGGTTTCTTTGTCAATATAGCTTTCGTAACGGTCTTTAACTTTAAAAAACCATTTAATCATGCCCGTAGTCCAGCCTTTGCCAACTATATGATAAACATCTTTGTTATTTAATTTAGCATCTTTAACAGTAAGTGTTGCATTTCCTGCCTTCATCCAGCCACTATAGCTCATTTTAAATTTAAACCATTCACCGTCTTCAAATGCCGATTCTTGTTGAGAAAAAGACGTTTGCATTGTTAATATTGCTGTTATTATAAGTAGTAATTTTTTCATTTTATTTAGGGTAATTGTATTGTAACTTCTTTGTTTACCTTTTTATTGTAATACTATTGAAATTACAATTACTATTCCAAAAATATAAAAAATCTTGGTATTGCCTATTATTATTAGAAGACCTTAACAATAATTTGTTACAAAAATTAATTATTTTGGGCGTTACCACAAGGGTCGCGCTTTACGTTATATCTTTTTCTCGTACCTCAAAAAAGGATGTCACTACAATCACTAACGCAACAAATCTGCAGTTGGTAGTAACTAATCTGCAATCAGCTAGATAATTTAAAAAAGAGTAATTTAACTAAAATAAAAAACCTGTTTAGTAAAAACTAAACAGGTTTAAATTATATCTTTAATTTAAAGCGTACCTCTTTTTTCTTGTTCTCTTTCAATAGACTCAAAAAGGGCTTTAAAATTTCCTGCACCAAAACCTCTTGCTCCCATACGTTGAATGATTTCAAAAAATAGAGTTGGTCTATCTTCCAATGGTTTTGTGAAGATTTGCAGTAAATAGCCTTCTTCATCAGCATCAATCATAATAGATAATTTTTGAAGCTCGCCAATATCTTCTTTCATCATCTCTCTATGCTCACCTAATCTATTAGGAATATCATCATAATACGCTTGTGGTGGCGGTGGTAAAAACTCAATACCTCGTGCTTTTAACTGACTTACAGTTTCTATAATATCATCGGTCGCAACCGCAATATGTTGCACGCCCGAACCTTCGTAAAAATCTAAATACTCTTCAATTTGAGATTTTTTTGCTGCTTTTGCAGGTTCGTTTATTGGGAATTTTATCCGTCCGTTGCCATTACTCATTACTTTACTCATTAATGCTGAATATTCGGTATGAATTTGCTTATCATCAAACGACAAGAAATTTTCAAAACCCATAACATCTTCATACCATTTTACCCAAGTATTCATTTGTCCCCAACCTACATTCCCAACCATGTGGTCTATATATTTTAACCCTAATGGTTCTGGATTGTAATCTGATTCCCATTTTTGAAATCCTGGTAAAAAAGCACCTTTATAGTTTTTACGCTCTATAAACACATGTACAGTTTCGCCATAGGTGTAAATTCCTGCTTTTACAATTTCTCCAAATTCATCTTTTTCAACCGTTGGTTCTAAATACGATTTTGCTCCACGTTTTATAGTTTCTTCATAAGATTTTCGAGCATCATCAACCCAAAGTGCAATAACTTTTACACCATCACCATGTTTTACAATATGATTGTTTATTGGTGATTTACTGTTTAATGGTGTTGTTAGTACTAAACGTATTTTATCTTGTACCAACACATAACTTACCGAGTCTTTAGAGCCTGTTTCTAAACCTTTATAAGCTAAAGATTGAAAGCCAAATGCTGTTTTGTAAAAGTGTGCAGATTGTTTTGCGTTACCAACATAGAGTTCTACATAATCTGTTCCTAAAAGCGGAAGAAAATCTTGTGCGCCTTCAAATATTTTTTCTAAACCGTAGTTTACTGATTTTACTTCTTTTGCCATTGTCTTGTTTTTTAATCTTACTGACCTTTAGATTTTGTAAGATAGTTTTCTGATATGTTTAGCCCTGATTAAGGCATTTGTTGAAGCTCATTTTTGTTTTTACAAAAATAGCGACTGCCGAAAGCAGGAAATAGCTTCTTATTAAATTATTTTATCCAAGATTTATAATAGTCGTTAACCTCTAATTTTAATGCTTCTTCGGTTATCATAACTGGATTGAAAGGGTCTATCATTACTGCGAGTTCCCCTGTTTCTTTTTTTCCTACGCTTCGTTCTATTGCTCCCGGATGTGGACCATGAGGAATGCCTCCTGGATGCAATGTGATTTGCCCTTTTTCGATATTATTTCGACTCATAAAATCGCCATCAACGTAGTATAATAATTCTTCCGAATCTATATTTGAATGATGATATGGCGCTGGTACGGATTCTGGGTGATAATCATACATTCTTGGTACGAATGAGCATACTACAAAGCCTGCTGCTTCCCACTGTTGGTGTATTGGTGGCGGCATGTGTATGCGCCCTGTTATGGGTTCGAAATCGTGAATTGAAAATGCGTATGGGTAATGAAATCCGTCCCAACCGACAACATCAAATGGGTGATTTGCATGCGTATATTCCCATATTACACCTTGCTTTTTTGAAATTACTTTGAATTCCCCTTTTTCGTCGTATGTTTTTAAATTAGTTGGCAATCTAAAATCGCGTTCGCAAAATGGGGAGTGTTCTAATAATTGCCCAAAGTTATTTCTATACCTTTTTGGTGTTAATATTGGACTAAAAGATTCTATATATAGTATTCTATTGTCTTCTGTATCAAAATCTATTTGATAAGTTGTGCCTCTTGGAATTATTAAATAATCGCCATATTTAAAATCGATATTTCCATACATGGTTTTTAATGTTCCTGAACCTATGTGTATGAATAACATTTCGTCTGCATCTGAATTTCTATAGAAATAATCTTTCGAAAACTCTTTTGGTGCTGCTAATCCTATATGCAAATCGTTATTTACAAATAGGGTTTTTCTGCTCTCTAAAAAGTCTTGTTCTGGCTTTAAAGTGAATCCTTTAAAACTAAGCGCTTTCATGTTTTTATCGATAGCGATTTTTGGAGATACATCTGCTCCTCTTTTTATTTCTGAAACTACTGTTGGTGGATGTAAATGATAAATTAATGATGACATTCCTGCAAAACCTGCTGTTCCAAAAAGTTCTTCTTGGTATAAACTACCATCTGGTTTTTTAAAGGTTGTGTGTCTTTTATGTGGAATTTTCCCGAGTGTATGATATCTAGGCATACTTTTTAATTATGAAATTATAAAATAAATATTGTTAAATTGAATTATTTTTGAAGGTTTACTTGTAAAAAAGAACCTTAAAAAGGTATATACTTATAGTGACTTATTCAGGATTTCTCTTGATGAGGTAGTGTAGAAATATTAATAATTCTTGCCAATAAAGTTTCATAACTATACAAATATCGTAAAAATTTATGACTTTATAAAAACTATAATATTGTTAAGTAAATTAAGTATTAAAACCAAAAACCTAAATTAAAAAACCAATTACTGTTTTTTGTTTCTGGAGTCCAAGAATATTTAATTTCTACTGGACCTAAAATAGTTTCTAACGAATAACCTAAAGCATACCCTGTATAGTCTGGAGCAGAAAACCATTCGATTGTTTCAAAAAGACTATCTTCAATATTAGCTACGTTTGCAGCAAAATTGATATGGTTTTTTTTAAAAATTTCGTAATCTATTGTAAGTATAGATTTCACAAAACTATCGCCAGAAATTGATAAAAAATCGTACCCGTAAAATGGTGTAAAATTATTAATTAAATGTCCGCCATAGCCACCTAAAGCAAAATTTAGATATGGATTAGAACCTTCGCCAATTTTAAAACCACCTTGTGCCGTAAGGTTTACCGATAAATTTTTAGTGAAACCTTGTGAATAACCTACAGTAGCTTTTGCTATTGAAAATTTTTCAAAATTATTATTGAAATCTGAAGAACTGAAATACAAATGAAAATCGCTATCAAATAAAAACCCTTTTTTAGGAAAATATTTATTATCGTAAGTATCAAATTTTAGTTTTCCAAAAAGGCTAAAATAATTACTGTTTTCAAAAACAGTATCTTCATTATTATTTGTATTCGTTAAAATAGTTTCGGTAGAAATTTTTAATTTTTTATGTTCAATCCCAAGTGTTAAAGACATGTCTTTACTAAAAAGCGTTTGTAAATAAAATTGATTTGTAAAATCGGACACTTCTACATTTAATTTATTCACATTTATTAAAGCTGATACAGTTGTAGGTAAAATAGTTGTGGCAAATACGCTTTGATGAAACTTATCGAACCTAGACCGTAAACCAACACTCCAATAAAAACCATTATCAATATAATATTCAAAATTATACCTAACATTATCTCCAATAATAAAATCGAACGAGGCTACATCATTTTTTGAAATCAATCGCTTTTTTGTAAGGTTGATTAATGCAGAACTTTTATACAGATCGTCATAATGCACACCAAGTTTTAAAAACAAGGTTTCAGAACTTTCTTTTAAGTCAACATGCATATCATACCCGTTACCATAAATTGATGGTTTTAAATCGTATAAAAAACTATCAAAATTACCTGTTGCAATTAAATTATTAATACCTTGATTAAAATTAGTATAACTTACTGTTTGGTTCGATTTTAACTTTAGTTTTCCTAAAACATAAGACCTTGTGTAACTTCTATTTCCCTTAATATCAAAGGCATTAATTTTTATACTATCTATTGGCGTAATTACATATTGTTGCTTCTCACTTAATTGTTGATTTCTAACTTTTCTTAATCCTTCAAGCTTTAGTTTCGCAGCTTTACTTCCTATACTAACAATTTTATCAATTTCATTAAAAGACACTACATTAAAGCCTTCAATATTTGGTTTAATATATACATCTGTTTTTTTCGATTTTACCGCCATATCTTTAATGGTTCGGTAATTATTAATTTGAAATAAAATTTGTGTAGCCGACGTTAAATTTTCTCTATTTGATAAATCGTCTTGTACATCTACACCAATAATAATATCAACACCTTTAGCTTTAAGTTCGTCTATTGGGTAATTATTAACCACGCCACCATCTATTAAAATTTGATTGTTTATAACAACTGGTTGAAATAACGACGGAAACGCACCACTTGCCATAACCGCTTGGGCTAAATTACCCTCATCTAAAACAACAGCTTCACCAGTTTCAACATTGGTTGCAATACAGAAAAACGGAATTGGCAACTCGCTAAAATTTTCAATATTATTAGTATGCAATGTTAATTTAGATAGCATTCCATATACATTTTGACCTTTATAAAGAGCCGACGGTAATTTAATTTTGAAATCGCCAAAAGGTAATGCCATGGTATATCTTTCAGAATTATCACGCTCGTAAAATGTTTTTGATGCTCTAGGAATATTATCGCTAATTAAATTATCAAAATCTACTTCTCTAAAAATAGAATCTAATTGTTTTCCTGTATAACCAGAAGCATATAACGCACCAATAATAGCGCCCATACTTGTCCCAGCAATATAATCTACTTGGATGCCTAAGCTATCAATAACCTTTAACACTCCAATATGTGCAAACCCTTTTGCGCCGCCTCCACTTAAAACTAAACCAACTTTGGGTTCACCTTCTTGTATTTCAGTTTGCGCTTTCATGGAAATTGATACGAGTAATAATAGGGTTAATATGATTGGTTTATACTTCAAGCTTGGTTTGTATTTATCTGATTTAAGAGCGTTTGTCATGTCGAAATGACTTATGCTTATTTTGTTTTTAAAATATTAATATTTTAATAGTTATATATAAATTCTATTTAGTGTAAAGTATTCAATCTGAAAATCTATTTCAGCGTAATACCCTGTTTTTTCGTCAAACGAATATGAGTCAAGTGATTTAATAATTAAACCTTCTTCTTTCCAATATCCAGTTAATAATTCTTTTACTTCATCATTAGTTTTACAACATTCTAGTCTCGTTGCACAAGAATTACAAATCAGAAAAGTAAAGATTATTGATATTATATTTTTCATATTTCTACAAAACTTCAACATAAATTTATTTCTCATGATAATAATTATAAACTTTTTCAGCTCTCAAAACACCAATAACAGGCTCTAACTCATCTAATTTTGCGTTTGCAACACGCTTTGCAGATTTAAAGTGTCTCAATAAATCTATAACCGTTTTTTCGCCAATACCTGCAATAGTTTCAAGCTCTGTATTTAACGCTGTTTTACTGCGTTTATTTCTGTGATGTTCTATACCAAAACGATGTGCTTCGTTACGCAACTGCTGAATAATTTTTAGGGTTTCGCTTTTTTTGTCTAAATATAAGGGAATTGGATCGTTTGGATAGAATAATTCTTCTAAACGTTTTGCAATTCCGATGATTGCTATTTTTCCTCGTAAGTTTAAAGCGTCTAAACTTTTTAAGGCAGACGACAATTGCCCTTTTCCTCCGTCAATAATAATAAGATGTGGCAAACTTTGATTTTCGTCTAACATCCGTTTATAACGCCTGTAAACCACCTCTTCCATTGATGCAAAATCGTCTGGACCAACAACTGTTTTTATGTTAAAATGACGGTAATCCTTTTTGTACGGTTTCCCGTTTCTAAATACCACACAAGCAGCAACTGGATGTGTGCCTTGAATATTAGAATTATCGAAACACTCAATATGTCTTGGTTCTTCCGTAAGACGTAAATCGGCTTTCATTTGCGCCATAATTCTATTGACGTGTCTATCTGGGTCAACAATTTTTATTTGTTTGAAACGCTCCATTCTAAAATATTTAGCATTGCGAAGCGATAAATCTAAAATGTGTTTTTTATCTCCTAATTTTGGAATAGTAATTTTAATTTCTTCGCCCAAATCAACTTTAAAAGGCACATAAACTTCTTTTGAATTGGAATTAAATCGTTGCCTGATTTCGGTAATAGCAAGTTCTAATAATTGCAAATCGGTTTCGTCTAATTTCTTCTTAATTTCTAAAGTATGTGACCTAATTATTGAACCATACGAGAGTTGTAAAAAATTTACATAACCATAGCTTTCATCACTCATTATAGAAAACACATCTACATTGCTAATTTTTGGGTTTACAATAGTCGATTTTGCTTGATAATTTTCTAAAACTTCTATCTTTTCTTTTATTTTCTGTGCTTCTTCAAAATGCATTTCGGAAGCTAATTCCTTCATCTGAACTTTAAATTGCGATAACGAATCTTTAAAATTTCCTTTTAAAATTTCTTTTATGGCTTTAATACTTTCTTTGTATTCATCTACTGTTTCATAACTCTCACAAGCGCCTTTACAATTTCCTAAATGATACTCTAAACACACCTTATATTTTCCAGCTTTTATTTTTTCTTCAGACAAATCATAATTACAAGTCCGTAAAGAAAATAAACCTCTAATTAGACTTAACAACGTTGAAACGGTCTTCATACTTGTGTATGGTCCAAAATAATCAGAACCATCTTTAAATACCCGTCGTGTAGAAAATACTCTTGGAAAACGTTCGTTTTTTATACAAATCCACGGGTACGATTTGTCGTCTTTAAGCAACACATTATAACGTGGTTTATACTTTTTTATAAGATTATTTTCAAGTAATAATGCATCTGTTTCGGTTTCAACCACAATATGCTTGATGGAAACAATCTTTTTTACAAGCACTCTTGTTTTCCCGTTATGGTGCGTTTTAGTAAAATATGAACTGACACGTTTTTTTAAATTTTTTGCTTTTCCTACGTATAAAATAGCGCCATCTGCATCAAAATACTGGTAAACACCAGGTGCATTTGGCAGGGTTTTTATTTGTATATCTAAAGCAGGTGCATCCATCAACTCAAAGGTATATTTAATTTCTAGATATTGTAAAAATTCGCTTCGCTTTTTTAGTATATTGCATTTAAGTTATTTAAACGAACCCTATTCTAAAAAATGAAAAAATTAATTCTGTTATTAGTAGTCGTTTTGTTCTCGAAACTTACAGTTGGTCAAGAAAAAGAAGAGTTTTCTATGAGTTTCGACTATTTAGCACTTTCTGTAGATGATGTTGAAAAATCGGCAGAATTTTACAAAACAATATTAAATCTTGATGAAATTACCAATAAAACCAAAGTTAAAGATATTAGATGGTCTTCGTTAGATAATGGAAAAGAATTGCATTTAATTTCAATTGTTGAAAGTAAAATTACTTTAAATAAAGCAGTTCATTTTGCTGTAAAAGCCACTAATTTTGATGCTTTTATCAAAAAACTAAGCCATGAATATTAATTATTTTAGTTGGGTTGGAGCAGAAAAAGAAATAACTGTACGTGCAAATGGCATTAAACAAGTTTATGCACAAGACTCTGATGGGTATTTTATTGAAGTTAATAGTGTAAATTAAAGTCATTTTATAATGAACATTGTTATTCTTTCTCGAAATCCTAATTTATATTCAACCGATAGACTTGTTGAAGAAGGTGAAAAACGCGGTCATATTATTGAGGTAATTGACCCTCTAAAATGCGACCTTATTATTGAAAAAGAAAAACCTACTATTTATTATAAAGATAGATATTTAGATTATGTTGATGCTATTATTCCACGTATTGGTGCTTCCGTAACCTTTTTTGGTTGTGCTGTTGTAAGACAATTTGAAATGATGAATGTTTTTACAACCGTAACATCAGATGCCATAATACGTTCACGTGATAAATTACGAAGCTTTCAAAGACTTTCAAAAGCTGGAATTGGCATGCCAAAAACAGTATTCACAAACTACTCTAGAGACGTTGAAGAAGTTCTTGCACATGTTGGTGGAACACCTGTAATCATTAAACTTTTAGAAGGAACTCAAGGTTTGGGTGTCGTTTTAGCTGAAACAAAAAATGCAGCAGAATCTGTTTTGGAAGCTTTTAACGGATTACAAGCTAGAGCATTAATACAAGAATATATTGCAGAAGCCAAAGGTGCCGATTTACGTGCTTTAGTAGTAGACGGTCAAGTGGTTGGAGCCATGAAACGCCAAGGAAAAGAAGGTGAATTTAGGTCAAATTTACATAGAGGTGGAAGTGCAGAAATCGTAAAATTAAATGAAGATGAATTAAAAGTGGCTATGAAAGCCGCTAAAGCTTTAAAGCTTCCTGTTTGTGGTGTAGATATGTTACAGTCGGCTCGCGGACCATTACTATTAGAAGTAAATTCTACACCCGGATTAGAAGGCATTGAAGTAGCAACAGGAAAAAATATTGCTAAAGCTATTATAACTTTTATTGAAAGAAATCGGAATTAGATGAGTGAGAAAGAAATACTAGAAATTTTAGGTGTAAAAGTGGCTTTAGGTGAAAGTGCTAAAGTTAGCTTTAACGTAGCAAAATTACATACACAAAATACAATTGACGTTCCTGTAATTATTGAGCGTTCTAAAATTCCTGGCCCAACCGTTTTAATAACTGCTGGGATTCATGGCGATGAAATTAATGGTGTCGAAATCGTACGTCAAATTATAGCTAAAGGCATAAATAAACCAAAACGCGGAACCATTATTTGTATTCCAGTAATCAACGTATTTGGTTTTATACACATGGACAGGGAATTTCCAGATGGCAGAGATTTAAATCGTGTGTTTCCAGGTGGAAAAAGCGGCTCGTTAGCAAGCAGAGTAGCGCACAAACTAATAACCGAAATTGTTCCTTTTGCAGATTTAATTTTAGATTTTCATACTGGTGGAGCAGATAGATTTAATGCTTCACAAATACGCATTATTAAAGGTGATAAAAAATTAAACAAACTTGCTAAAGTTTTTGGTGCTCCTTTTGTTTTGTACTCGAAAAATTTGAATAAATCTTTTAGAAATACTTGCTATAAATTAGAAACACCAATACTATTATTTGAGGGCGGGAAATCCTTTAATATAGATAACACCATCACAAATACAGGAGTTAATGGCGTAAAACGTGTACTTAATCATTTAGGCATGTTGAACAAAAAATTTAAAGTCTCAGAGCCTAAAAAATCTTGTATTTTTATTTCCGATAGTAAATGGATAAGAGCCAATCATTCTGGTATGTTTAAGGCTAGTATTAAAATTAATTCTAAGGTTGAAAAAGGTGATGTTTTAGGTCATATTACAGATCCATATGGCAGTTTTAATTATTTTGTAAAAGCACCAAATAATGGCTATATTTTTAATATAAATGAATCACCAATCATATATCAAGGTGATGCTATTTTTCATATTACCACTAAACTTAAAGGTTAATTTTTATGACGAAATCTGAATTGCGAAAAAAACATAAAACCCTTCGTAATGATTTATCGGTTGATGCTATTGATGATTTAAGTATTTCTATTGCAAATCAGCTTTTAAAATTACCCGTTTGGAATTATTCATTTTATCATATTTTTCTATCTATTGAAGAACAAAAAGAAATTAATACCGATTATATTTTAAGTATTATTTCGGGCAAAGACAAAAATATTTTGATTTCACAAAGTGATTTTGAAACAGGAAATATGACGCATTTTCTTTTAACCGATAATACAGTTATTAAAAAAAATAGTTACAATATTCCTGAACCTGTTGATGGCATTGAAATTGAAAACAATAAAATTGATGTTGTTTTTATTCCGTTGCTGGCTTTCGATAAATTAGGAAATCGAGTTGGTTACGGAAAAGGTTTTTATGATAAATTTTTATCTCAATGCAAACCAGAAACTATAAAAATTGGATTATCTTTTTTTGAAGCAGAAACTGAAATTACTGATGTTTTTGAAGGTGATGTGAAATTGAATTACTGTGTGACGCCAGAACAGATTTATTCATTCTAATCATTACAACTCTCACAAAACGTACTTCTTAAATACTCATCTTCTAATAATTGAAATGTTACACCACCTTTTTTAACAGAATTAAACAGTTTACAAAAGCGTGTTTTATTCATATTAATAGCATTAAGCATAATAGTTCTATAATCTAAATCTTGCGTAAACTCTTTATTAACCATCGTTAAATTTAAATAATAGAATAATAAGTCTTCATCTATTTCAATACTTTTAGTTTTGTTTTCAAGTAGTTTTACAGCCATATCTATATTGGCATAATAGCTAAAGAATTGAGCTAAACTTAAATAATCGTAATCGGATAATGGGAATTTTTTATAATTACTATTTATATATAAAACCGATTTGTCTTTATTTGTATAGTCTCTTTTTCGCATTAAATTTTCAGCTTTTATAATATGAAAATTAACCATCATTCTAGAAATTAATGCAATTGGGATTTTATAATTTCTTAACGCACTTATTTGGTTTTTAAGTTTAGTTTCATTTATTTCTATAGCCTTAAATCGCCATAGTTTTATTTTAATAGCTGCTAAATTGTATTTTACTTCACCATTTTTAGGTGTTAATTTCACCAACTCTAACAATTCGTTATAAACGATTAAAGATTGCCTAACATCTAGCATAAATCTATATGCAGAATTCTTATTGAAAATTTTAATAAACCTTGCTTGTCTTGGTATTTCCATTTTTCGTAAAAAATCTGGCGACACTACTTTGGCTTTTAATTTTTCGAAAATGGAATTTTGTATTTCTATAGCATCAGTTAACTTATCGGACTTTATGGCTGTATTAAATTTAGACAACAATTCATTTGCCGACATGCTTTTATACTTGTCTTTCTTCTCTAATTCTAACTCTAAAATCGCTTTTCTGTGATTTTTAAAAATAGGTTCTAACGCTTTTGAAAGATTTCCAACAAGTTTCGATTTTATTTCATTTTTATTAAGATTTGCTAAGTTTTCATGTTTTGTGTCTTTAATATCATTTAAAAATTCCACCCAATTTTCGGATGAAGAGACCTCTGTTTTTATGGTTGGTTTTTGAAACGCTTGTAACGCAGCTGCAATACTATTGGCGCGCTGTTCCTGTAATTGAATATTACGTTCTAAACTACCTTCAACCGACGAATATGCTTTAATATTTATAGCTTTAATATTAAAATCTGTTAATCTTAAAGAATCGTAAATAGGTTTAATATCTTCTTGCGAATATTCTGCTTTATTCTTTTCAAAAGGAATTTTAAACTTTAATGTTTTGTTTCTTAAAATATAACCTTCTTTACTTGAAGCCTTTATTTGCTTGGTATTATAGGTTAAAGAATCTAAATACATACCCATATCTAACAAATCCCACGGATACGATTCTAAATCATAAATCACATAATATTGACATAAATTTTTATTGTTTAAAAACAGAATATTAAACTCTAACTCTTTATTTAAAAACGTGTCTGAAATTCGACCAACATGTACACGATAACTATTTTCTCCATTTGCTCTTAATCCACTTTTTAATTTTGAGCCGTATATAGGTTTTAGCAACAAACCCTTTATTTGCATATTTTCAACAGTTTCTATATCGCATTTATACCTGTCTTTTGCAACAACATCAATAGCAAGTCCATCACCTGAATTTTTAAATAATTGATTAAACCAATGTTTATCATTTATATGAAAATACAGATTATTGCCATCGCGTTTTACAGAGAATTGAACCTCTTTTGGTTTTTGATTAAATATTTGAACACATTGTTGGCAAACTTGATTTCTATTATTTTCTGGGAAAACAATATCGAAAGTATTTTGAGATAAGACAGTATTAATATTGAAGACTAAAAAAGTAATTAATACTAAGTTTTTGAATTTCATAAAATGATGTGTTGTTAAAAGTTATTTGATAATTTAAAGTTAATCCATATAAATTCAATACGAAAATTCTTACAATATTTATTTACCCTTCTTTGGAAACGCTCTTTTATTAAACACAATAAGCATTATAAAACCTGTACTAATTGCCATATCTGCTATATTAAAAACGGGATTAAAAAAAACAAAATACTCACCACCTTTAAAAGGAATCCATTCTGGTAAAAAATCATCCCAAAATGGAAAGTAAAGTATATCAACAACTTTACCATGCAATAAAGTATCATAACCACCAACTTCAGGTAAAAATGATGCTATTTGACCATAACTATCATTAAACAATACACCATAAAAAACGGAATCGATTATATTCCCTAATGCGCCAGCAAAAATAAATACAATAGCAAGAATTAATACTTTTGGGCTTTTCTTTTTTGTGCAGTCATACAACCAATAGCCTATCCCGAATATGGCAACAACTCTAAATAAAGTTAAAGTAATTTTTGCCGTTCTGTCTGAAATAAACGACACAAAATCACTAATTTTTGTACCCCAAGCCATTCCATCATTTTCTATAAAATATATTTTAAACCAACTAAACACCTCAATACTGTCTTGAAGTTTAAAATGCGTTTTTACATATATTTTACTCACTTGGTCGATAAGTAAAATAAGCGTAATTATAAGAATAGATTTTTTTAGTGACATAAATTATATAACATATTAGAAGTACAAATTATAAGAACTTCTATAAAGGGGATTCCTGCCTTCGCAGGAATGACAAAATATTTTAAACAAAAAAACGTCTCATTAAAATGAGACGTTCAAATATATAATTTTAATAAAGATTATTGCATATTTTTAGCTTCAATGCTTAAAGTCGCATGTGGCACTAACTTTAATCGCTCTTTATTTATTAATTTACCTGTAACTCTACAAACACCAAACGTTTTGTTTTCTATTCTAATTAATGCATTTTTTAAATCACGAATAAACTTTTCTTGTCTTATAGCTAATTGCGAATTAGATTCTTTACTCATTACTTGGCTACCTTCATCAAATGCTTTAAACGTTGGCGACGTATCTTCCGTTCCATTGTTATGGTCGTTCATATAGGCGCTTTTAATAAGCTCTAAATCATGTTCTGATTTTTCTATTTTTTCTAGAATTAGCGCTTTAAATTCTGCTAAATCTGCATCCGAGTATTTTACGTTAATTTCACTCATAATTTTAATGTTTTTGGATAAACAATTTGGTATTTACATCATCAAAAGTAATTTCTATACCATCATTTAATTTGTCAACAATTTCAAATTCGTCTGTTAGGGTTTCGTTTTTTATATATGCAATATTTGCATCAATAGCATTTACAATATTTTGGTCACTTTGAATCTTAACATCTATTCTGTCAGTTACTTCAAATCCCGAATCTTTACGTAAATTTTGGATTCGATTTACCAATTCTCTTGCTATTCCTTCTTTCTTTAATTCGTCTGTTAAAGTTACATCTAAAGCTACTGTTAATGCTCCCGAGCTTGCCACAAGCCAGCCTTCAATATCTTGTGATGTAATTTCGACATCTAAACGTTCTAAAGTAATACTTTTTCCATTAATTTCAACATCTAAAACACCTTTTTGTTCTATTTTTTTTATGTCTTCTGCTGTGAATGAATGAATTACCTGAGCAACCGCTTTCATGTCTTGACCAAAACGAGGTCCAAGCACTTTAAAGTTGGGTTTTATTTGTTTTACCAATATATCTGAAGCATCTTCTAAAACCTCAACACTTTTTACATTTACTTCAGATTTTATTAATTCTGCAACAGCCAAAATTTCTTCTTTTTGAGATTCATTATCAATAGGAATCATAATTTTTTGAAGTGGCTGACGTACTTTAATCTTTTCTTTTGCTCTTAACGATAAAACTAAAGAAGATATTGTTTGAGCAGCTTCCATTTTTCGTTCTAAACTCTTATCAATATATGATGCATTAGAAACTGGGAAATCTGCCAAATGAACACTTTCAAATGATTCTTTTTTAGACACCGAATTTAAATCCAAATACAATCTGTCCATAAAGAAAGGTGCAATTGGCGCGCCTAACTTTGCAATAGTTTCCATACATGTATATAATGTTTGGTAAGCCGAAATTTTATCTTGTTGATAATCGCCTTTCCAAAAACGTCTTCTACTTAAACGTACAAACCAATTACTTACATAATCTTGCGTGAAATTTGAAATGGCTCGCGCTGCTTTTGTAGGTTCGTAATCTGCATAATAATCGTCTACTTTTTGAATAAGTGTATGCAATTCTGATAAAATCCAACGGTCAATCTCTGGTCGTTCGTTTAAAGGAATTTCCGCTTCAGCGTAACTGAATTTATCGAGATTTGTATATAATGTGAAGAATGAATAGGTATTATAAAGAGTTCCAAAAAACTTACGTTTTACTTCTTCAATACCGTCTAAATCGAACTTTAAATTATCCCAAGGATTCGCATTCATTATCATATACCAACGTGTGGCATCTGCTCCATAAGTATCTAAAGTTATAAAAGGATCTGTTGCATTCCCTAAACGTTTCGACATTTTTTGTCCTTTTTTATCTAACACTAAACCGTTAGAAACCACGTTTTTATATGCTACAGAATCGAAAACCATAGTTCCAATAGCATGTAATGTGTAAAACCAACCTCGCGTTTGGTCTACGCCTTCTGCAATAAAATCGGCTGGAAATGATTTGTTTTCATCAATCAATTCTTTATTCTCAAAAGGGTAATGCCATTGTGCATAAGGCATTGAACCAGAATCGAACCAAACATCAATTAAATCGCTTTCGCGGAACATTTTTTGTCCTGACTCTGAAACTAATATAATGTCATCTACAATATTTTTATGTAAATCAATTTTCGCATAGTTCTCTTCGGAATTGTTTCCAATTTCAAAGCTTTGGAAGATATCAGACTTCATCATGCCTGCCTCAACGGCACGTTGCATTTCAGCTTTAAGTTCTTCAACTGATCCTATACAAATTTCTTCTTTACCATCTTCGGTTCTCCAAATTGGTAATGGAATTCCCCAATACCTAGAACGTGATAAATTCCAATCATTTGCATTTGCTAACCAATTTCCAAAACGACCTTCTCCTGTACTTTTTGGTTTCCAGTTTATGGTTTTGTTAAGCTCATGCATTCTATCTTTTACATCAGTTATTTTAATAAACCAAGAATCTAATGGATAATACAGAATTGGCTTATCTGTTCGCCAACAATTTGGATAACTGTGTTTATATTTTTCAACCTTAAAGGCTTTATTTTCTTCTTTTAA
>Ga0256845_1001096_pt1 | contig 22883 bp, 18 predicted proteins | sample RiftiametaG_FD_189101 | JGI IMG/M metagenome (GOLD analysis project Ga0256845, IMG submission 189101) | Tube worm associated microbial communities from hydrothermal vent at the East Pacific Rise, Pacific Ocean - Riftia | ecosystem: Host-associated > Annelida > Integument > Unclassified ... | reverse complement strand
TTTATTATTTTTTCTAGTTCTGCTATATTATATGATGCCCACAAATGTTTTACTATTATAGCATAACCATAATTATATCTTCCTAATTCGTGGAATGAAAACCTGTAAACCCCTAAATTCAATAAGTAATTTGTCAAATTTACCCAAAAATGAAATTAAAGTGTCAAACTCAAGAAGTTGGGCTAAAAATAGCAACCATTTTTGGCATCATTACCAAAAATTAATTTTTCAACAATATTTTAATTCACATTTTAATTTGTTATTTTATTTATTGTAAGAACAACGGTCTTGCCTATTTTATAATAAGCTTTTCTTGATAGATTTTATTATTAGAAATAAAATTAAGAATATAAATACCACGTGATAATTCGCTACAATTTATAATGTTTTTATAATCTATTATTTTAGTTGTAATTATCATTTCTTTTCCACTTATATCTGTAATTCTGATATTTTCAATTTTATCACCTTCAATAGTTACAATATCAATAGCTGGATTTGGATAAATTTTAATATTCTTATCATTATAATTAAAAATAACTCGAACATTAGAATAAGTACTATTGCCATTAAAATCTACTTGATGTAAACGGTAATAACTAATTCCATATAATGGATTTTTATCGATTGTTGAATAATTTTGATATTGATTTGAATTTCCTGAACCATTAATTTTTGCAATTTTCTTAAATTCTACACCATCAGATGAACGTTCAACATTAAAATAATCATTATTGATTTCAGATTCTGTAGTCCAATTTATATTTGTTTGAGAATTTATTAAGTTTGCATTAAATTCTAAAAGTGTTATTGGTAACTGATTATCTTTAGTGGTTGTGCCAAAAGTAATAGGACTATATGAAGTAAAAGCAACAGTACTTGCAATTATACCAGAAGCTGTACTACCAGTACTTGAACCTCCCATATTATCCCATTTATTTGTTCCTGTATTCCAATGTGCTACTCGCAAATCTGTTAAATCTTGTATGTCGCTACGAACGCCATCGTGCCAATATAATGTAACTGAGGGAGTGGAACTGCCTACAGTTTGGCTTATTTCCCAATATTCAATGCTTGTAACATGATGTAGGTTATTCATATGTGCTAAATCCCAAAAATAATTTCCCGGATTAGTATAAAAATATTCGGCAGTAAATTCGTCGTTTACATTTGAAGGTGCTGAAATTCCTATCTCAGCGATATGTCCAGATTTTCCTAAAGGAAATATAAATGCAGTATTTCCAACTTTTTTTGCGGGGCCGTTTATAAAGCTATTATCACTTGAGTTTGTATGTTCTGCTCCTGCATTAAAAACAAATAGATTTGCCGATGTTGAATTAACTATTCCATTAGTAAAATCGGCTTTATTTGTAACTGTTAATTCATCTTGCAATGTAATGCCAGTTCCATCTGTATTGTTAAAAATGATGTTGTTAAAACTACTCGAATTACTTGTAATTTCTTGCTCTGATGCTCCTGTAAAAGTTACATTAGCAGATCGTGCCATAAATGTTCCTTGATTTATCCAATTTCCTTTTATTTCAATACCGTAATCGTTAGAGTTATCTGCATCAAAAGTATTATTTGCTTCTATTGTTAAATTTCCTCGTACTAAAGTATTTGCATTAAGTGTTTTTGTAACAGCACCCGCAACTGAATCTCGAATTATTAAATTATAATAACCATCTTTGGGACTTGTAGCATTTATTCCTTTTACAGTTTGGGCAACTCCTGCATTATACACAACTGTACTTCCATCGTTTAAATCAAAATCTGAAAATCCTACTGGGAAAGTTGTGGCATGAGTCTTGTTACCGAGTGTTAAAATTGCGTGGTTATCAATTCTAATATCTTGACCTGCGACACCAGTTATTTGAAATCCATCATCATAAAAATTATTGTAATCATCAATGTGTAATAAGGTTTTTATTTTAACGGCTTCAGTAAGAGTTTTTATCTTTAAAGGGGGTTGTGTGGCTGAAATGTATAATCTTCCATAGTCGGGAACACCAGATATTTCTTGTGCAAGCCTCGAACCATAATAAACTCTACTATTATTATGTAAAGATATATGAGCAGCAGTATAATTAGTGGGGAATTTAGATACTCTTGTCCCTATATTATATGATACCATAAGCCTTGTATATGCTGCCATTTTTAGTTGACCTGATGAGGTTCCATGTATTTGATATGCACGATCTTCAAGCTTGCCTTTGATCATTTTAAGATTATTGTCAATATATATTTCGTTTGCTAATCTAACTGTATTGTATGCATTTCCTCCATTTACCTGACGCTTTATTGTTATATTATAAAAATGGTCGTTACCCGGATTTGTAATTAATTGATATGATGAATTTGCATTTCGTCCATCGAATTCTACTGTTCCTGTTCCACAAGTAAAAGTAGCACCTGAATAAACATTCCAATCATCAGTTAATGATATACTGTTTGAGCCAACTGTTACCGTTCCTTCTTCAATAGTAAAATCACCTCTGCTATTACCTTCAATATTCATATTATCGGCAATTGTCCATGTTTTTCCAGAATAATTGAATACAACAGCACCATAAAATCTTGCACCATTTGATGTTATTGTGCACCCAGTTGTATTATGTGATGAGAAATATGTTGTGCCTTCAAAATTATTTGTCATATTAGAACCGTCAAAAGTAAGATTGCCAAAAATCGTTAAACTTCTATTTGTTGTGGTTTTTGTATTATCAAAAGTTACTCCACTTGCAACATTTGTCCAAGTCATATTATGGCAAGCAATATTTTGTAAATCAATATCAACATCAGTATTTGTAGCATCAGTAAACGAGTTGTTATCAAATACTACATCATCTTGTAGTCCAGGCACACATGAATTTCCTGTACCTGTATTTCCAGATGTCTGCGACCAATTAGATGGGTTTGTCCAATACTCATTATCCCCAAATGTTTTTGGATTTCCTGTTGTGCCACCAACCCAATAGAAAGTTGTACTCGAACTTGCCGATGAGAATGTTATTCCTGTATTGTTATCCATATCTACACCGCCATTATTGGTTAAGTTTGTAGATGTTATATTTAAATCGGAACAAACTACATAATCTATTGTTTGAGCTGATGATAAAGAAATATTTGCAGTCCCTGTATTATCAACACATTTAAACCATATCCATTTAGAACAATCTTCGCTTGCAGTAATTGTACCTGTTATTGTTGTTGCTCCACCCGAATTGTTAAATGTAATCGTATTATGGCTTCCGCAAGACAAATCGCCTATTGTTATTATCGACGAACCGCTATTCATCTCACATTTTGCATTGTCTGACATGTCAATTTTGTGGAATTTAAAAACCATATCATCACCGTCTCCTGCATATAATGCACTTCCATCACCAATGTAAATATCATCTTCGAAATTCACTACATCGTGCGAATTATTCGCATTAATTATTATTGAAAATTTTACATCATCATCAATATCAAGTATTCCTTTAAAATTATTAGTGTCATTTTCTAAATTAAAAATAGCATCACCGTTAATTGTTACATCATCTTCAAACCATACATCATCTCTAAAACGTAAACCTGTAGGATTTGAGCTTGCAACAGTAAAAGTTCCGTCTATTTTTACATTGTCATGATAATCGCAATCAACGTCAGTTCCATAATCAACATCTCCTTGAATTTCCCAATAGTGACCATAAATATCACCAATACCATCATCACCAATAGTAAAGTCACCTGTTATTAAGTTACCTGTTCCGTATGCAGAACCATGAGGTCCATAAATTCTATAATTAATATCGTCTCCAATAGTTATGTCGTTTATTGTCTTTATGTTACATGCCGTTTGAGACCCAATGCTAAACTCTAAACATTGTGTTGCTGTAATATCTCTAAATGTAATTCTATCGGTTGTGTTTTCGGTTGTTCCTGTATAAAAATATAATCTTTTCTTATTGTTAATATTTATTATTAAATCAGGAATTGTTTTTGATGCTGTACCAGTTCGTGCATAAACATTATTATTTGTATTACAATTAAAAGTAATACTAGATGCTGCATTTGATGATATAATTAAATTTGATGTGTTTCCACGTAAATCTAATGCTGGATTTGCTTCACTTCCATAACCTGTTATAGTTACATCAGAATTTCCAAAATTTAAGCTGCGAGTATTATCACCTGATATATTTGCATTTAAGTCGTTACACAAAATATCGTGTCCGTTAAAATTTAATGTTCCATCTTGTAATTGAATTTGATCGCTAACATTAAAATCATCTTGAATTCGCCATGTTCCTGTTCCGTTAAATAAAACATCTTCGTTGAAAGTTTGTCCTGCTGAAGTAATATTGTGAGTATTACTTCCATTAAAAGTAAAATCGCCAGCAAAACTAAGTGTCATTCCTGCAATAAATTTTAATGAACCCGAAACTGTTAAAGTACGGTTTGATGCTCCTGCTAAAGTAGGGTTATTTGATGCTCCTGAAAAATCGATATTTCTACAACTTGCATTAATATTTATTGTAACTATTTGGTCTCCTGTTGAGAATGAATTAGCGTCAAAATACACATCATCACTTGATGTTGGCACACTTGCACCACCAGTTCCATTACTTGATGTTGCCCAATGCGAAGTGCTATTCCAATTGCCTGTTCCTTCTACCCAATATCGATTGGCCGGAAATATTGTTAAAGGTAAAAGTATTAATATTAAGCTTAAAATTCTCATTGCAAGTTGTTATTTACAAACGCAAAATACAAAAAACTTTTAAATAAAAAAAATATGCCAAATTTTAAGACAGGGCAACCCAATTTTTTATAGAGAATATTAACCAACAACAAGCTATCAATTTAAATTAATCTTTATATTTTTAATAAATTGACGATATAAAATATTAAAAAGGAAAGCCATTATTTGAAAAGCAAGAAAAATATCATTTTGTCTTAATTTTTTGTTTTGGTTTAAGCCAATATTAAATGCCACTCTAGCATGAAAACAATGTATATTTATGCCCTGACAATTTTAAACGCCCCTGTTTTACTAAGTTTTATAATTTTTGAAGCTTTAGATTTACTAATATCATTTTGGCGATATTTAACAACGTAATCAACATTCGAAATTATTTCTTTTGAAATTTCATCGAATATTGCAGGAGCAGGTTTTTCACTAATATTTGCTGATGTTGATACTATTGGCATTTTAAATTGTTGCACAAGTTTTTGAGAAAACTCTTCGTTTGTAACTCTAAAACCAACCGAACCATCTTGTGCAATAAGGTTTTGTGCAAGATTTTTTACATCATCAAGAATTACGGTAAGTGGCTCGGTAGCTAAATCGAATAAATCGTAAGCAGTTTCGCTAAGTTCATCAACATAAAACTGAATCATCTCTGGGCGGCTAACTAAAACGAGCATACTTTTACTGTCGGAGCGTTGTTTTATTTTGTAAATTCGTGCAACAGCTTCTTTGTTAGAAGCATCGCAACCAATACCCCAAATTGTATCGGTAGGATAAAGGATTATTCCTCCTTCACGTAAAATTTTTATGGCTTTTTTTATGTCTTCGTGCATTTATTTTGTTTTATCTATTTTTGTAATAGAAAAGCCTGTAAATCCAAAAATTATTGAAATAATAGGACTAATATAATTAAAGAAAGCAAAAGGTAAATAAGCCGTAGTTGCAACGCCGAGTGTTCCCGACATATAAGCTCCACAAGTATTCCATGGAATTAATGCAGATGTTAATGTTCCCGAATCTTCTAATGCACGAGAAAGGTTTTCTGCTGCTAAATTACGTTTTTCGTATTCTAAACGGAACATTCTGCCCGGTAGAACAATTGCCATATATTGGTCTGACGCAACTATGTTTGTTGCAATTCCTGTAAAAATTGTTGTAGCAATAAGAGAACCTGTCCCTCTTACAATTTTTAATAAAGCAAGTAATAATCTGTTAAGCAAACCTGTTTCTTCCATTACTCCACCAAACATTAATGCCGAAAGGATTAACCAAATAACCTCAAGCATAGAGTTCATACCGCCCCTGTTTACCAGCTCATCAATAGTAGCCGAACCTGTGGAGGTTTCAAACCCTGTGTACATAGCTTTCCAAACACCTGCTAACATTTGTATCGGTGTAGATAATTCGGGTTTATTAATAAATTGGGCAACTTGTTCTTGTTGAAAAATAACAGCAAAAATACCACCAACAAAAGCCCCTGCAAGAATTGTAGGAAAAGGTCTTGCTTTCATCACAGCTAAAACAATTACAACTAAAATAGGTACTAATAGCCACATATTTGTAGTAAAATTTTGTTCTATTGCAATTAATGTTTGATTTTTTATATCAATATCGCCTGATACTGTAGAATTTAATCCTAAAAATGTAAAAATTATAAGTGTTATAATAATTGATGGTATTGTAGTCCAAATCATATGTTTTATATGTGTGTAAAGATTAGATCCTGCAACAGCTGGAGCAAGGTTTGTAGTGTCAGATAATGGCGATAATTTATCGCCAAAATAAGCACCCGAAACTATTGCGCCGGCTGTCATTGGCATAGACATTCCCATTCCGTGAGCAATTCCTATTAAACCAACTCCAATTGTGCCTACGGTTGTCCACGAGCTACCAATACTTGCCGAAATAATTGCTGTTACAATAACTACTGTTGGAAAAAATATATCAGGATTTAATATTTTTAGCCCGTAATAAATCATTGTTGTAACTGTGCCAGACATTACCCAAGTTCCAATTAATGCACCAACTGCTAACAGAATAAAAATTGCAGGTAATGCTTGATTTATACTTTTTGCAACTCCATTGCCCATTTCGTCCCAAGTATATTTATTTTTAAGCCCAATAAATGCGGCTATTAAACTACTAAATGTTAGTGCTATTTGGTTTGGTCCCCACGATGCCTCATCACCAAAAATATATACTGCTAATGATAGCATTCCAATTAAAAACCCCATAGGAATTAAAGCATCAATAATACTTGGTTTTCTTTTTTCTATTTTTCTATTGTCTTCCATAATAGATATTTTTTTACAATTATAAAGATATTTTTTTTATAAAAAAATTGTTTTTTATAATATCCTAAAATACGTAGGGTCTGCTGAAAAGCTCATAGCAAGCATAAAACTATGATTTTAACATTTGTAAATGCAAACTTATAAGCACATATGTTTTAAAAAGTTTGCACTTATAATAGCGTGTTTTAGCTTAAGTGGTTTTACAATAACCTGTTATGCATTTCTCAGCAGACCCTACGTAAGTCAGGGTTTCACTCTGTTAATTTACAAGATGTTAAATTTTAATCAACTTTATCTTAATTTAATATAGTGAAGCACTGACTGTTAATCTTTTAAAAGTAAACCTGCGGATATTATGAGCCCGAAGGTTTTCTTTTTTTTTATCTAAGGTCTTGTTTCTATGCATAACGAATTTTATTCGTAGTTTAAACCTTATGGACTTGTAGTAGTCCATAGTGGTTTAGTTTTTCGTAAGTTTGTAATTCGTTAAACAGCAGGTGTTTCCTAATTATAACATTTTTTCCACATCAATTTTCATTGCACAATCAAAATGCCCTTCGGGGCAAGTTTTTTTGCCGTGCAAACCGCAAGGGCGACAATTTAGATTTGTGTCTATTTCTATAATTTTACTGTTATCTGATAAAGGCCCGAAACCAAAATCGGGAATAGTAGAGCAAAAAACAGCAGTTGTAGCTGCATTTACCGACGATGCCAAGTGCATAGGTGCAGAATCGTTTACATAATTCATTTTGGCGTGTTTCATTAGCTCTGCCGAATCTAAAAAGGATAGTTCTCCGGCTAAGTTTAGTATATTCTTATTGTCAGATTTAGATATTATTTCGTTACATAAATATTTGTCTGATTTTGCACCTATTAATATTATCTTTTTGGTTTTAAGTTTGTTTATAAGTTCAATCCATTTGTTTTTATGAAATTGTTTTGTGTACCAAACCGAAGCTGGTGATATTGTAACAAATTCATCATTAATATATTTTGATATATTTTGATAGTTTTGTTCGTTAGGATAAAGCTTTGGTTTAAAATAAACAGCATCGCCATAATCCGATAAAAGTATAAGATTTCGTTCTGTTTCGTGTTTGCCTTCGTTAAAAGAAACTTTGTATTTTTTATTGTAGGCAAAAGAAAACGGGTTTTGTTCAAAACCAAGTTTTATTTTTCCTTTTGATAGCCAAGTTAAAAAACCGGTAGAAGCAAATCGCTGAATATTAACAACTAAATCGTATTTATTTTTACGAATTTGTGCTATTAACTTAAACAAATTTTTATATTTTCCGTTTTTTTTATCCCAAATTAAAATATTGTTAAGTTTAGGGTGATTTTTAAGAAGTGTTTCGTTCCCTTTTCTTAGTAAAAAATCTATTTCTGCATCTTTATCATAATTGTGCAATTTTTCTATCAGAGGTGTTGCTAGAACAACATCTCCGATAAATGCAGTTTGTATGATTAAGAATTTTTTCAATTATAATCGGTTTAAACCATCAATACTTAATTGATGTTTGGGTTTAAGTTTTAAAGCTTTTGTAAAATATTCTATTGCCTTTGTTTTATTACCTAAATTTTCGTAGGAATGCCCAATATTATAATAAATATCGGGGTTGTTTGGCTCGTATTTTTTTGCTAAATTAAAATATTCTATTGCTTTTTTATAATTATCTTGATAAACTAAATTTATGTATGCAATATTGTAATACGAACGAGAATATGTAGAATCTATATCATCAATAATATAATTATATTCCAAAATTGCTTCGTCAAATCTTTTTTGTTCTTGATAATAGTAAGCTAAGCCATAGTGTGCCTCTATACTGTTTTTTTTAATACCTTGTGCAATTTTAAAATAAGATATGGCTAAGCTGTCGTTTTGCCCCGAAGCCAACACCCCAAGTAATTGATATCCATCATAAAAATCAGGATTCATAGCAACTGAATTCAATAATTCTCTAATAGCTTTTGAAGTATCTGCCATATCTAAATAACACATAGATTTTACAAAATATGGAGTGTAAAGATTAGAATTAATTTTTATTGCTTTATTAGAATATTCGAATGATTTTGTTATTTCGCCAACGTATAAATAAAGTTTTGCCAAGCGTATTAAAGTTGCGGTATTTTCTGGCTCTAAAGCAATACTTTTGTCAAGATAATCTTTTGAGGGTTTAGAATTTCCTGCAATTAGCCAATAATCAGAAATTAAATTTAAATATTCTGTGTTTGAAGAATCTAATAAAATGGCAATTTCTAAATCTGAAATGGCATCACTAACATTGTTTATCTCCATTAATGCAACAGCCCGTTTTTTATAAAGCTTGGCATTTTTAGAATCTTTAATTATTTCTTTTGTGATGTTAGCAACAATGCCGGTATCGGAACTAAATTTTGTTATTTGTGTGTCATCAATTTTAATTTCTGTTTCGTTTTTACACGAAACAAAGAATGAGACAATCGAAATTAAAACTATAAAATATTTAATCATAATCTTTTGTAAAACAATATGTTGTTTCAAAAATTAATAAATTACTTCATTGCGACAAGGAACGAAGAAGCAATCTGTTTAATAAGTTACAGATTAACTTTGTTGAGGGTTTCACCGTTACTTCGTTTTGCTCGGAATGACGACGTATAAGATAAATTCAATCTTAATAATTTTCTTCTCTAATTTGCATATACGATTTTGGGTGTAAACAAGCGGGGCAAATTTCTAATGCTTTTTCCGATTCGTAAACATATCCACAGTTTAAGCATTTCCACCAAACTTTACCATCTTTCATAAACACTTTATCTTCAGATATATTCTGTAGTAATTTAAGATAAATACGTTCGTGTTCTGCTTCTACTTTTGCAATCATTTTATATGCAACAGCAATTTCTTTAAATCCTTCTTCTTCGGCAATTTTTGCAAACTCCGGATATAAATCTGTCCATTCTTCGTTTTCGCCTTCGGCAGCGGCTTTTAGGTTTTCTTTTGTTGTACCAATTACTCCCGCAGGATATGTAGCAGTAATTTCGAGCTCGCCACCTTCTAAGAATTTAAAAAAGCGTTTTGCGTGTTCTTTTTCTTGACTTGCAGTTTCTTGAAAAATACGAGAAATCTGTTCGTATCCTTCTTTTTTTGCTTGTTTAGCAAAAAATTCGTAACGGTTGCGGGCTTGCGATTCTCCAGCAAAAGATTTTAATAAATTTTGCTCTGTTTTTGTTCCTTTTATTGATTTACTCATAATATTTAAGTTGAAAGTTCATAAAGTTGAAAGTTTATAAAGTTGAAAGTTTATAAAGTTAAAAGTTTATAAAGTTGAAAGTTCATAAAGTTGAAAGTTCATAAAGTTAAAAGTTAAGAAAAATATAATTTGTCTAAGGTCTAAAATCTAAAGTCTATTTTTCTTCTTCCACATTATTACCTGCAATAGCATCTTTAATTTTATTTTCTAATTCTTCGGCTAATTCAGGGTTATCGTTAATTAAATTTTTAACAGCATCTCTACCTTGTCCTAGTTTTGTTTCGCCATAGCTAAACCACGAACCGGCTTTTTTAATTATTTCATATTCTACAGCCATATCAATAATTTCGCCTACTTTAGAAATTCCTTCGCCATACATAATATCAAATTCTGCTTTGCGGAAAGGTGGTGCAACTTTGTTTTTAACAACCTTAACTCTTGTTTTGTTTCCAACAACATCTTCGCCGTTTTTAATTTGCCCTATTCTGCGAATATCAAGGCGAACCGAAGCATAAAATTTAAGTGCATTACCACCAGTAGTAGTTTCGGGGTTGCCAAACATTACTCCAATTTTCTCGCGTAATTGATTGATAAATATACAAGTAGTGTTTGTTTTGCTTATTGTAGCAGTTAATTTTCTGAGTGCTTGCGACATTAAACGAGCTTGTAATCCCATTCTAGAATCTCCCATATCACCTTCAATTTCGGCTTTTGGAGTAAGTGCTGCAACAGAATCAATAACTAAAATATCAATAGCACCAGAACGAATTAAATGGTCTGTAATTTCAAGAGCTTGTTCTCCGTTATCGGGTTGAGATATAAATAAATTATCAATATCTACACCAAGATTTTCTGCGTAAAAACGATCGAATGCATGTTCTGCATCAATAATTGCAGCAATACCACCTTGTTTTTGTGCTTCGGCTATTGCGTGAATTGCCAAGGTTGTTTTTCCCGATGATTCTGGTCCGTAAATTTCAATAACTCTACCACGAGGTAAACCGCCTACGCCTAAAGCTAAATCTAATCCTAAAGACCCTGTTGAAATTGTAGGAATGTCAATAATCTTAGTGTCACCTAATTTCATTATTGTTCCTTTGCCGTATTCTTTGTCGATTTTGCTTAGAGTTGCTTCTAAGACTTTCATTTTTTCTTTATTTATTTCTGCCATAATTCAATTATTTTAATTCTAATTCATTAAATATTTGTTCGCTATGTTGTTTTGTTTTCACTTTTTTAATTATTTTTTCTACTATACCTTTTTCATTTATTAAAAATGTTGTTCGCATAACTCCCATATAGGTTCTGCCATACATTTTTTTCTCGCCCCAAACACCATATTTTTGCAATATTTCTTTTTCGGAATCGGCTATTAAGTTAAATGGTAAATTAAATTTTTCTATAAATTTTTGATGTGATTTTTCGTTATCAGGGCTTACTCCAATTATCTCGTATCCAAAATTTAAAAATTTATCGTAATTATCGCGTAAGTTACAAGCTTCGGCATTGCAACCCGCAGTGTTATCTTTAGGGTAAAAATAAAGTACAAGTTTTTTGTCTTTAAAATCACTTAGTTTTATCTTTTCCCCATTTTGGTTAATTCCTTCAAAATCAGGTGCTTTACCAGCTACTTCAATCATAATAAAAATCCTTTGCACAAAGATAATTTATTATTTAAATTGATTATAATTTATGATGTTAATCTTATTAACAAGTTTTGTTTGTTGAGGTATAGTTTTTTTTTAACCGATTATTTTTTTTGCTTTTTCTAAATCTTTAGGTTTTCCTGTATCAATCCAATAGCCGTAGTTATGCTCGAAACCATAAATTTTTTCTGTTCTAGAAAATTCTATATATGCTTTTGTAATAGAAAATTTTTTTTGTCCGAATTTTTCTAAAAGAGGAAAGATATTAGGCGACAGAATATGTATACCCGAAAAAGCTCTTAAATTTTCTTCGGAATATGTGCGAGTAATTATTTCTTCGCCTGTGGTAATGTTTTTCCATCCGCTTAAAAGCATTTTGTTGTTAAAAACAATATAGCGTTGGGTGTTACGTTGTCGCACTGCAAGAGTTGCGAGTAAGTTATTTTGTTTGTGATAATCAATAATTTCGTTCAACTTAAGGTCTGTTAAAATATCTGTGTTGTAAACAACAAAATCATCGGTAAAATATTTTTTTGCTTTTAGCAAACCACCACCTGTTTCTAAAAGCATGTTGGTTTCATCAGAAATAATTATTTCTATTCCAAAATTATTTTTTTGATTAACAAAATTGATTATTTTTTCGGCAAAATGATGAACATTTATTACAATTGTAGTGATGCCATACGATTTTAAATAATCAACAGCATATTCAAGTAAAGTTTTTCCTTTAATTTCTACCAATGCCTTTGGTTTATCTTTTGTTAATTCTCCTAATCTTGTGCCTAATCCTGCGGCAAACAACATTGCTTTCATATATTTTATATTATAATGATTGTAAAGATTATAAAGTTTTTAATGCTATTCAAGTTTTGTTAATAAATATTTTTTAGATAAAAATTACCACAGCACTACAAAAAAGCATTTAAATCGGCAATAAGCAATTTGGCAGTTTTATTAAAATAGCGTTTGTTTTTATAAGCTCCAACCCAAGTTATTCCTGATATTGAGTTTGTTAGAAACACCTCGTCGGCGTTTAATAAATCGGTTTCTCTAATTTCGGCATCTTCAATTAACGAAAATTTATTTGCCAAGGCAATATCAATTATTATATTTTTTGTTATACCGTGTATTCCGCCTTCGTTTAGTGCCGGAGTAATAATTGTTTTGTCTTTTACCAAAAATAAATTAGATGATATTCCTTCTACAATCATATTTAAGGAATTTGTTAAGAGGCAATCATCTAATTTGTTTTCTTTTTTGTAAATTCCGGCTAAAATATAAGGTAAAGAATTTAATGTTTTTATTGATGAAAATTCAGAATATCGTAGTTTAATATCTTTAAAAACACCAATTTTATATCCCTTTTTGTTTAGTTTAAATTTGTTTGTTTCTAGTTCTTGTGTTTCTATTAAATAATTAAATTTATTAGTTTGCGGTGTATATAAACCTTCGGCATCTCTGTATATTGTTAATCTAATTCTGGCTCCTGCAAAATGTTTATTTGCATCTAATAAAAGCATTATAGATTTATTCAGAGTTGTTTTTAAAATTTCAGAATCGAAATCAAATTTTAATAGTTTCATTCCATAGAACAAACGAGTAAAATGTTCGTTGGCAAAAAGTGGTTTTTTGTTTGCTGTTCTAATTGTTTCAAAAATCCCATCGCCATATTTAAACGCCCTATTATTGTATGATAAAGCGAAAGTATTTTGTTTAAAATTATTTCCGTTAAAATTAATAAATTGTCCTTTTAAAGAATATTGCATTTTTATTTAATTGTTTGTAATATTTCGTTTAAATCAGAATTTTTTTTCACTTGAATTGCTTTTACGCCTGCTTTTTCTCCTGCTAAAAAATCTCGTCTAGAATCTCCAATAAAATAAGATTGTTTTATGTCGATATTATATCGTGCAATTGCTTTTTCTAACATTAAAGAATTTGGTTTTCGACACAAGCATTTTTCTATATTACTGTGATGAGGACAGTAGTATAAATCGGTGATATTTATATCATTATCGCTAAATTTATTTAACATAAACTCATGAAGTTTTATAACATCATTATGAGTAAATAATTTTTTAGATATACCGCCTTGGTTTGTGATTATAATAAATAAATATCCTTTTTTTTGCAATGCCTTTAAAAATTCAAAGATACTTTCGTTAAACTTAAAATCTTCAATTCGCCAAGTGTAATCGCCACGTTCTATGTTGATTACTCCATCTCTATCTAAAAATACTGCTTTATTCATTTTTTTTTATTAATTACAAATATACTCAATCCATTTAAACTGGAACAGTTTATACTCTTTTAGCACATCTCACAAAAAGATATTAGATTTTAGAAATATTAGGGCTGCATAAATCACTTATAAGTTAAATGCATTGAAAACAAATCTTTTTCTAAGGTCTAAAATCTTATTTCTTTATAATAATTATCTAATAAGTTCATCTCTACTTGCATCTAATCTAATTAAAATAAATAATAATATTGTAAAAGACCAAAGCGAAGAGCCTCCGTAACTAAAAAATGGTAAAGGAATACCTATTACAGGTGCTGCACCAATTGTCATACCAATGTTTATTGCAATATGAAAGAACAAAATAGATATTAATCCATAGGCATAAATTCGGCTAAATTTAGATTTTTGCCTTTCGGCGATAATAATAAGTCGTATCAGCAGAAAAACAAATAGCATTATTACTATACTTGTGCCTAAAAAGCCCCATTCTTCGCCTACTGTACAAAAAATGAAATCGGTACTTTGTTCGGGAACAAAATTAAATTTTGTTTGAGTTCCTTGCAAAAATCCTTTGCCTGAAAACCCTCCAGAACCAATTGCAATTTTAGATTGATGCACATTATAACCTGTTCCGTGTGGGTCGAATTTCAATCCGAGTAAATTATCAATTCTATCTCGTTGATGGTCTTTGAAGATATTTTTATAGATATATTCAACAGAAAATGAAAATATTATACTTCCAAACAATACTAAAAGTATAAAATAAATAGATTTTATTTTATTTTTATAGGCTACCCATATAAATATTAAAGAAGAAATTAAAAGTGCAGGTATTAAGTAGATATACATTTCAAATTTATAATGAAACAGTGTAGCAATTCCCCAAAACAAAGTTCCTATTCCAAAAACCATAGAAATTCCTTTAATAGTTCTTGGTAAATCTTTATTAATAATAAGATATGCAGAAAAAGAGATTAGAATTATTATTATGCTAATAATAAATGGGTTATAGATAACTGTGCCAATAAAAACACTTGTTATTAATAGAATTACAAGTAAAATACTACCGGGCAATCCTTCTCTGTATAACACAAAAATAAAACTAAAGTACACTAAAGCCGAGCCGGTATCATTTTGTTTTAGTATTAAAAATGCCGGCATCAATAATATTAAAGCTATTATTGAAAGATTTTTAAATTTCAATAATTTAAAATTATATGTACTTAAGAGTTGTGCAATTGCTAAATTTGTAGCAAACTTAGCAAATTCGGCAGGTTGTAGCCTGATACTGCCTATTTGAAACCACGAGCGTGCTCCATTCACTTCTTTTCCAAAAATCAGAACTGCTATCAACAAACTAATTGTAAAAATATATATTGGATAAGAGAAAGCCGTAAAGAACTTACTGTCAATTGTTAATATAATAATAAGGATTACAAATGCTGCCGAAATCCATAAAAGTTGTTTGCCATATTTTTGGCTGATATCAAAAATACTTGCATGCACGTCGTTATACACAGCCGAATAAATATTAAACCAACCCATTAATACAAGCAGAAAATATAAACCAATGGTTATATAATCAATTTTTGCTAATATGTTATTTCTTCTGTTCAAAATTTATTCTTTTTTATGTATAAAATCGGCATCTAAAATTCTTTGTTCTTTTCTTTTGTTAGAAATACTATCGGTTAAATATTTTTCCATCATTAACGAAGCAATTGGTGCTGCCCAAGTGCCTCCAAAACCTGCATTTTCTACATAAACTGCAATTGCAATTTGTGGGTTTTCTAATGGGGCAAAAGCAATAAATCCAGAATGGTCTTCGCCATGCGAATTTTGTACAGTTCCGGTTTTTCCGCATACATTAATATTTGGTATTCTTGCTCGTCGGGCAGTTCCTCCGGGAGTATTTACTACATCAAACATTCCTGCTTTTATTAATGAGAACCATTTTTCATCTATTAATGTTTTGTGGTAATATGTATATTTATCGCGTGGTTTGCCTGTGTTACCAATAGCTTTAATAAAATGTGGGGTGTAATAATAACCATTGTTTGCAATTGTTGCTGCTAAATTTGCAATTTGTATAGGCACTATTTCAACCTCGCCTTGCCCAATGCTGTTTGATGCAATATACGTAAATGCCCAACGATTTTTGCCATACCATTTATCGTAATATTCTACTCCCGGTATGTTCCCCGATTTTATACCTGGAATATCAATATCTAATTTTGTTCCTAAACCAAAGCTATTAACATATTTTTTCCAATATTCTAAGCCAAAACGAACATCTTTATAAATACTTTTATCTACGTGTTGTTCAATAATTCTGCGATAAACCTGATAGAAATAAGGATTACACGACATTTTTATTGCCATTTGCACATTTGTTGCATTTGGGTGGTTGTGGCAACCAACAAGGTTTTTGTTGCAAACAAAACCTGTTTCGGGACTTATTAAACCATCTTGCAAACCAATTAGTGCTTGCACAAGTTTAAATGTAGAACCCGGCGAATATGTTGCAGCCAAACCTCTATTAAATAGTGGTTTTAAACTATCGGTACTTAAAATCGGGAAATTTTTTGTACGTTTTCTTCCTACTAATAAATTAGGGTCGTACGATGGACTTGAAACAAAAGCTAATATTTCGCCTGTTTTAGGTTCTATTGCTACAATAGAACCCATTTTGTTTTGCATTAATAATTCTCCGTATTTTTGCAAATCGGCATCAATTGTTGCCGTAAGATTTGTTCCTGCAATAGCTTTAATATTATATTCTCCATTTGCATAATCTCCTTGAATTCTATTATGCACATCAACTAAATATATTTTTTTCCCTTTTTGTCCTCTAAGCTCTTTTTCGTATGAATATTCAACGCCTCTAACTCCAATATAATCTCCCGATTTATAATATTTATCTTTCTTTATTGTTGATTTATCTACCTCACGGATATACCCTAAAACATGGGCTGCTATTGGTTGAGGGTATTTTCTTATTGTACGAGCTTGTACATAAAACCCTTGAAACTTATACATTTTTTCTTGTAATTTTGCATAAGTTATATTAGATATTTGTTTTATTATTATTGATGGTTTATACCACGAGTATATTTTTGCTTTTGCTATTTCCGATTTTAATACTTTTTTTGTAATATCTAATATTGTAATTAATTCTAAGGTGTCAAACTTTGCAGATTGTTTAGGAATAAACATTAAATCGTAAGCAGCTTCGTTATAAACTAATTGCTTTCCGTTTCTATCATAAATTAAACCTCGGGCAGGATATTCTATTACATGTCGTTGAGAATTGTTATCGGCAGAATTTTTATATTCTTGGTCGAAAACCTGAAGAAATAATAATTTAATAATATATATTGTGGCAATTAAAATTATAAGTCCACCAATTATATATTTTCGGTCTTCGTAGTTTTCCACTTTTAAATTTTATAAAAAATTAATCATTTCTTTTATTAACAAGTAATTGACTAAGTATTAATAATATAACTGTAAATATTGTATTTAATATAGAAGTCCAAATTGTTGAGAAAAAGAAATTCATTGAAAATGCTTCAATAAAGAAAAATGCTGTATGATGAATAAATGTTAAGATAATAATATATTGAATAAACCATTTTGCTCCTAACTTATTAATTCGTGGATTATCGCCTATTTCGTATCCATCGTGTGGTGCTAATATACGCCAAATTATTGGAACTACATAGGCTAATAATGTTGTTGCTGCTGCATGAATACCGAGTGTATCAGAAAAAATATCTATTATTAATCCTAATGTAAAACCTAAAATAAGCATTAGCCATCTTGGTGTTTCAAATGGTAATGTTATTATAAATAGTATATATAGCATTGGATGTATAATGCCCCCAATATTCATAGGGTTTAGTATTAATATCTGAATTAATACTAAAAAAATAAATTTTATAATATTTAGGCTTATTATTCTAATCATTTTGAGTTTCTTCTAAACTTAAGATTTCTGTTTTTTTAAGATTATTGATAACAAATACATGTTCTACATTTTTTAAATCTACAGTTAATTTCACTGTTATATCATAAAAATCGCCACCTTCTATTTTGCTAAAATCACTTATTGTGCCAATAGGAATTCCTTCGGGAAAGATTAACGAATATCCACTTGTTGCAATTGTATCGCCTTTGTGAAGAACAACATGAAATGGTATTTCGTTTAGTTTAACATACTGATAATCTTCGCCGTCCCACGATATACTGCCAAAATAATTATTCTTTTTTATTTTGCCGCTAATTAATAATTCTGTATTTAATATTGAAATTACATTAGAAAAATTATTTCCTATATCTTTTGTAATTCCTACTACTCCTTTTGTTGAGATAACAGCATTTTCGCTCATCACACCATTTTTTTTCCCTTTGTTTAGGGTTAAATAATTGTGCTTTTTCCAAATGGTGTTATTAATAATTTTTGCATTAATGTATTTATATTGTTGAGAATACAAACTATCGTTCGTAAAATTAATTAGTTTTTTATTATCGATATAAGAGTTTAATTTTTTGTTTAGCAGATAAGCATTTTGTTTAGCAAGTTTTTCATTTTCATCTTTTAAGTTCATATAAGAACCAATAAAAGAAAATGTTTCGTTTAAATTTCCGGAAACAGAATTAGCTGTAGATAAATAAGTTTGTTTTTGGTATTTATTAAAATTAACAACTAAGGTAAAAGCTAAAAATTCAAGGGCGATAAATAATAATACATAATTATATTTTATTAAAAATCTTATTAAATTTTGCATGCTTTAATGTTATTATCATCAATTTAAAACTTATACAATAAAACCTCAAAATTTTGAGGTTTTATTTTTATCTCATTAAGAATTGGAACTTTTCTACATTTTTAAGGGCTATTCCTGTTCCCACAGCTACAGCATGAAGTGGGTCGTCTGCAACATGTACAGGAATATTATGTTTGTCCGATAATCTTTTATCAAGTCCACGTAATAAAGCACCACCTCCGGCTAAATATATTCCATTTTTATAAATATCGGCATATAGTTCTGGTGGAGTTTCTTCAAGAACTTGCAAAATTGCAGCTTCAATTTTTGTAATAGATTTATCTAAACAATGTGCAATTTCTTGATATGCAACAGGTATTTCTACTGGTAATGCAGTCATTTGGTGTGGTCCACGAACCATATAATCGGCAGGTGGGTCGGTAATTTCTGGTAATGCTGCACCTACATTTATTTTTATTTCTTCGGCTGTTCTTTCTCCAATTTTAACATTGTGTTGATGACGCATATATTCTTGAATATCATCAGTAAAATCGTCGCCGGCAATACGTAGTGATTTGTTACAAACAATACCACCTAGTGCTATAACAGCTATTTCGGTTGTTCCTCCTCCAATATCAACCACCATGTTGCCTTCGGGAGCTTCAACATCTAAACCTATTCCTATTGCTGCAGCCATAGGCTCAAAAATCATATACACTTCTCTTGCTCCGGCATGTTCTGAGGAGTCACGTACAGCACGAATTTCAACCTCTGTACTTCCTGATGGAATGCAAATTACAATTTTTAACGATGGCGAAAACAATCGATTTTTTTGGTTTATCATTTTAATCATTCCCCTAAGCATAAGTTCTGCAGCGTTAAAGTCTGCAATAACTCCATCGCGTAACGGACGAATTGTTTTAATGTCTTCGTGTGTTTTGCCGTGCATTTGCCTGGCTTTTTCACCAATTGCAACCAATTTTTCTGTTTTGCGATCGATTGCTACAATCGAAGGTTCATCTACCAAAATTTTATCACCATGTATGATGATAGTGTTAGCAGTGCCTAAATCAATTGCAATTTCTTGTGTTAAAAATGAAAATAAACCCATTTACTGTTATGTATTAACTTATTACTTTAACTTACAAAAATACCAAAATATTATAGAATTTCTATGCGTTTTTTAATGTTTTTTCTTTTTTATATTTATTTTATTAGGGTTTCGTGTTACATATTCGTTAATTTTTTCTGCTAATTTTCCCGATTCTTTATGGTGCAGAATCATATTTGTGATTTCTGCTGTGGTGTAGGTGTTAATATTTTTAGAACTTCTTACAGTAGGAAATGGCGATTTTGCATGATAAACAGGGGTTTTATTAAAATTATTACTTTTGCTTTTAGATACATTATCATCGTCTTGTATTATACCATTTACTATATTAAAAGGATCGCCATTTTGTTTTGTATAATATAAATAATTATTTGCTTCGTCGTATTCTTCAATAACATCGAAACCATCGGCAATTAAAACTAAATAATAAGAACCGTTTAATGAATTTGGCATTGTATAAGTAAATTCAAAATTATATCCTTCGCCATAAAGTGCTTCGGCAACACTTTGGTCTGCTCCAACATTTATGTAGTTATACCAATTTCCCGATTGTCCTAATTCAGTACCTCCAACATCTGATAAATTGCCATCGTCGCCAAGCGAACCATAATTGTCTGTGTAATAATCGTAAAGTATTATTCCGTAATCGTTTGCATCATAAGCATTGTAATATAAATATAGGATACTCCAATCTTTATCGGCAGTTATTTCATTTGTTCCTACATTATAAACATCGTAAGAACACATTCTGTTAAGAGGGTCATCGCCTGTGCCATAGTCTGTTGTGTCGTGCAGATCTTCTAAAGCCCAAGCAACTAAATCGTATGTTGATGATGAGTTTCCGGGCATTGAATAATTATCGTTTTTGCTTTTTGCAACAAATGCACAAAAGCAAAAATCATTAATAAAAAAGCTATAATCTATCCAAATGCAGCCATTATCGCCCCAACTTGTACCCCAAGTATTTACTACCCTAAATGCTCCGTTTGCTCCTTTGCTGTTGTCGTATCCGCAAAGTGCCATTGCATGATATGCATGTTGCATACCTGGGTTAGTGTATGTGTCAGAGCTTATTACATCATCGCTATCCCATTCCATAAAATTATCGCCTAGTCTTGCTCCAAAAGAAATGGCTCTACCTTCTCGTAAATAATCTTTTATTTCGGCAACACTTTGATAGTTTATTTTTCTGTAATTCTCTATTTTATAATTGTTTGCCGAGCTGGTCCAAGTAGAAGGTGGGTTTGTTGAACAATCGCCTAAATCTTCGTAAGGAACATCGCTTAATGGTGCTATTCCACGAGAAACTAAGGCATCAAAAGCCGGCTCAAAACCTGTTCCGTTACAATCGTCTCCTTTGTCGGCATTGGGGATAGACCAAAATAAATCTTTTGGGCTAAATTGATGCGATTTATCGGCAAGCTCTGTTTGTGTATAAGCTTGGTCAACGGCTTCTAAGTATGTGCGAATATTATATCCAACAGACCATGCTACACAGGTTCCGTATTGTCCTTGGTTTCCTATTGGCGGAAATTTATCCAATAAATCTACTTTGTCGGGTAAGTTTGCATCATCATCGTCTATGTCAATATCTTCTTCTAATTCGTCAAGATTTTCATCTTCTTCTAACCAACCCATTCCGTTTGAAACAATGGTGATTACGTTAACTACATCTTCTAAAGTAGTTTCTTTACAAGATTGTACAAAAAATGAGAAAAAAACAATTATAATTGCAAAAGCAGTTATTTTAAATTTTAAAAAATAAGTTTTCATATGGTGAATTTTTTAATTTATTTTTTTATTGATTCTAAATTTGGTTTTTCTATACTAAATATTGCATTATCAAAATTTATATTTGATTTTGCTTTTGTTTCATTAAATCTGGTTTGTCCTCTAAATTGTACTTTTTTAAAGCTTGCATCTTTATTAAAAACTACATTATTGAAATCTGATTTATTGTTAAACAACGAATTATTAAATGTAAGTTTTCCATTAAATTTTGCATAATTAAAATTTGCATTTCGTAATACAAAAATGCTGCTAAAATCGGCATATTTTTCGTATGTTGTAGCACCTAAACTAAAGTTTCCTTTTATTAAAGATTTCTGAAAACTTACATTTTCATTAAAAACAGATGATTTAAAGTTTATATTTCCATAGCACGAAATTCTTTGAAATTTTGCTTCGGCTTTAAATTTCACATCAGTAAAATAATTGTCTTTATATTTAAAATTAAAACCTTGAAAATCGGCAAGTTTTTCGAGTGTAGAACTACTAAAATTTACTATTCCTTCAACAGCAGTTTCGCTAAAAATAATTTCTTTTTTAAATGTACAGGCCTGAAAACTAAGGTTTTTTGCGAATGTTGTAAATGTTTTTACTTTGTTTTCGTTAACGGAATAGGCTATGATTTTTCCGTTGAAAGTGCAATTTACAAAAGTAATAGATGATTGAACATAAACCCTATATGTTCCCGACGATTCAATAGAAGGATTTTTTATTTGTGTGAAATCTATATCGCCATCTATTTCAATATCTTTAAAAAAAATATTCTTATTTTTTTCAATTAGTTTAATAATTTTTGCTCCATTAACAGATGTGTCCTTTGCTTTGACCGTGCAAGCATGAAAAAATCCTGTGAATAACAGAATTATACTAAAACTTAATAAGTTCTTCATAAACTATAATAAATGTTATTTTGTCAAAAATAAGTTAATAATAACAATGAAAAAAATATTTTTGAGATATTAACATAAATTGAATATTAAAAAATGGTATTGGAGTGCTTATTTTTTGGTAATTTCTTTTTTAAGGGAGAATTAAAAAGTTATTGTTAAAAATTAAAGT
>Ga0256845_1001095_pt1 | contig 22921 bp, 25 predicted proteins | sample RiftiametaG_FD_189101 | JGI IMG/M metagenome (GOLD analysis project Ga0256845, IMG submission 189101) | Tube worm associated microbial communities from hydrothermal vent at the East Pacific Rise, Pacific Ocean - Riftia | ecosystem: Host-associated > Annelida > Integument > Unclassified ... | reverse complement strand
AGTTTCCATTCCATAAGCCAAGAGCACATTAAAAATGGCAAACCAAGCAAAAATCACAGATATTTCTCCATAACCTGAAGTTGCTAAAACCCCTGTGTAAAGAGGCAATAACAGGAAAGAGAGCATTTTTGGCAATACCGTTGCCAAACCGTAGATGAATGTCTGCTTAAAAAGTTTTTTTAATGGATTCAATGCTGTAAAATAGAGTTTAAAAGTAGTTATTTAAACCCTGTGAACAAAGTTAGTTCCTTGGTTTTGCTGCTGAAAATATTTTTGGTGCTTTTTCTTTGATCTTAGTGATCTTAACATACTTTATTATATCGTTTTCTATAAAACTAAGTATGGCCTCTTTTGGCCCTAACTCAAATGAAAATGCTTTTTTACTTTTTTTGTCCAGTGTTGGTGGTTGATTCCCTATTTCTTCCTTAGGGTCAGCATGCATTATAATATCTGGCTTTGAGTTTTTATATTTTGCAACGACCATCATGGTGTCGTCTTTTTCTTCTATAACGATTTTAGCTATATTGCTCCGAAAATAAACTTCTTGTAAATCCACTTTCTCAATCAACATATTTGTTATAGGAATAGACAATACATAGCCCGTTCCACTCTGTTCCATGCCGCCGACCCATTTTTGGCTTGTGGCAAGGCCTAGAACAAATGGCGTTTCAGTTTGTAATTTTTTTTGCGAAGAACATCCTGTAAATATCATGGCCATTAGTATTCCTATGTATATAACGTTTCTCATTTTTCTTGATAACAGATTGTTATAAAGGTATAAAATCAAAGTTAATGTCAAATTCATTCCCCAAAAAAAGATATTCTGAAATTTACTCTTTTAATTCCTTCAATATTTGAAGTTCTTTTCTAATGTTTTTAAAAATAACCCCTCCTATAACCAATGCACAAACTATTGACGAAATTATGATATACAAATAAAATCCACTGGACAACTCAGCTTTAAAAAAAGGTAAAAGCAAAATAAAACCTATGGCGTAAACACATAATACCAGTGGTGTTAAAACAAAATGCACTTTTTTTCTTCCCTCATAATAACCAAGCAGTTTTTGCTGAAATTCATTTTCGCTTAAGGCAATATTCATTTTATCAAGTTTTTTAATGCTAAAAAATTCTACAAAAATCCTTATCAACAATGAACCAATCATCATTAAGAGTGCAAACATGGTTAAGTTTTCTTTATAGGCAGAAATGTATATAAAAAAGAAAGCGAGAACAGTTGTTGTTATCAATAAAATAATATTTGTAATGCGCTGCTTTCTTTTTAAAAAAGTAGTCTTTTCTTCAATTTTTTTAGGCCCATCTTTAGAAAGTTCATGTTCTGGTTGGTTGAGCCATTCTGTTTTTAAGTTTTCAAATGTTTTCATTTTTTTACACATTTTTTTAATTTGTTCTTTATTCTGTGGATTGTGGTTCTAACAGCTTCATGTGTCAGCCCAGTAATCTCCGCTATTTCTTTTTGCGGAAGACCTTCTAGCTCTAACAAAATGATTCCTTTTTTTCTTTTTGCAAGTTGGTCAATGCACACATATAGCTGTTTTAGCTTATTTTCATTTTCATGACTTGTTTCATTCTCATCTATACTTGTCACTTGTTCTGCATCTTTAAAAGACAGGTTGTACTTATCCTTTCTTAACTGTGACAAACAAGTATTTACCGTTACCCTATAAATCCATGTAGATAAACTACTTTCGTTTCTGAAAGACGATAGGTTTTCCCAAACTTTTACGAATACTTCTTGCACCAAGTCCTTTGCTAAAGGCTCGTTACCTCTTACGTACCCCATGCAGACCCTAATTACTTTTTGGTAATTAGAATAATATATTTCACTAAAGTGCTTGTCTTTATTGTTCATTAACTTCTAATTGTTCCAGTATTTTATTTAAAAACCATTCTGGCTTATCATACATTATAAAATGGGCAGCACCTTCTGCAAATTCTATTTTATAGGATGGTAAATTCTTATATTGATTGGCATATGTACTTTCTGCCATTTCTTTCCCATATGGATGTGTAGCGGCCAAAATGGTCACTGGAGTGGTAATGTTGGCTATATCTTTACGCAAATCCAACTTTAATAAATCTGTATAACCATACACATAGGTTTCGCGATCGGCATGTACCATCCAATCCTTGATTTGTTCTTGTTTATCTTTGTTCAAAGACATTCCTGATGCCATTTGAATAGCCATTTTTTCAAAACTATCCTCATTCATTTGTAATAATTGTTGATTGTACGGACTATCATACATCATGTTTTCACTTTTAAAATTAGGCATCATCAATGCTCCTGTTGAAGCCAAGGCGTCCACTACTATTATTTGTTTGTACTCAGCATCCTCTGATGCCAACCATAGCCCTAAGGCACCTCCTAAGCTATGCCCAATAACAATTGGATCATCAAGATTTTTTTCTGTGATATACCGCTTTACACTTTCTTTAATTTTTGGCAGCCAAGGTTTTTCAATGGGTGCAACATCTCCAAAACCGGCAAAAGTAAATATATGACATTCGTAATTTTTGGAAAGTTCCTTTGCTACATCGTCCCATACATCTCCCGTACAGGCAAATCCAGGAAAAAATAGAATAGGCTGCCCTTCCCCTTTTACAATTACTTTAAAAGGATCGGGCTGTGCACTTAAACCAAGTGCATTCATAAGAAATAAGGCAAATACTAATATTTTAATTGATTTCATAAGAGAATATTTTTAATTGATTTTCCCTTTAGATACAATTTCAAAAAAATGTTACAGGTTTAAACAAAAAAACCTCACATTTCTGTGAGGCTCTTTGTTTTTATGTTAGAAGAATTGCTTAACCGTTCAAAGCTTCCGCACCACCAACAATTTCCAATATTTCATTGGTAATGGCGGCCTGTCTTGCTTTATTGTATGTAAGTTTCAACTCATCTCTAAGCTCTGTTGCATTATCTGTCGCTTTGTGCATGGCAGTCATACGAGCACCATGTTCACTGGCAAAAGAGTCCCTAATAGCTTTGTACAATTGTGTTTTAAGTGATTTTGGGATCAATTGCTCCACAATCTCAACTTTAGATGGCTCAAAAATATAATCTGTATTAGAGCTTGTGGTCCCTTCCATTGGAACAATGGGAAGAAACTGTTCTGTCATTACTATTTGTGTGGCCGCGTTTTTGAACTTGTTATACACCAATTCTATTTTATCATAAGAACCTGTTGTAAACTGCTCCATCAGATTCTCTGCAATAACCGCTACATTGTCAAAAGTAAGCTCATCAAAAACTCCACTATGATTTGCAATAACATTAAAGTTTTTACCTAAACTGTCATTGGATTTTTTTCCGATAGCTATAAAATCTACCTGCTTACCAATATACGTTTCATTGGCCAAAACAATACTTTGCTTTAGAATATTAGTGTTAAAAGCACCACACAATCCCCTGTTGGAGGTGATTGACACAATAAGTACTTTCTCTACTTCTCTATTATCCGCAAATTTGCTTCCCCCTTCGGTTAGGCTGCCACTTAAACTCTGTAAAAGTTCTGTAAGCTTATTTGCATAAGGGCGCATTGCCGTAATAGCATCTTGGGCTTTCTTCAATTTTGCAGCAGATACCATTTTCATGGCACTGGTAATCTGCATGGTAGATGATATCGATGCTATCCTATTTCGTATTTCTTTTAAGTTTGCCATTTTTCCTATCCTAAATCCCTTCCAAAACGAAAGGACTCGTTCAAAATTGGATTAATTATACTTCGCAGATAAATCCTTGCAAACAGATGTTAAGGTATCTATAACCTCATCTGTAAGTTTGCCAGCTTTTAAGGTGTCCAACACCCCTCTGTGCTTAGCATTTAAGAACTCTATAAAATCTGTTTCAAATTCCTTTATCTTATTTACCGGAACATCTCTCAACAAGTTTTTAGAACCTGCATAGATAATTGCTACCTGATCTTCTACAGTAAATGGATCGTTCTGTGCTTGCTTTAAAATTTCAACGTTTCTACGTCCTTTTTCAATAATGTTCAAGGTTGCAGCATCCAAATCTGAACCAAACTTGGCAAAAGCTTCCAGTTCACGGAACTGTGCTTGATCCAGTTTAAGTGTACCTGCCACTTTTTTCATGGATTTAATCTGAGCATTACCCCCTACACGTGATACAGAAATACCTACGTTAATTGCTGGGCGAACCCCTTGATTGAATAAATCTTGCTCTAAGAATATCTGTCCATCCGTAATAGATATTACATTGGTTGGGATATAAGCTGATACATCACCTGCTTGAGTTTCAATAATTGGCAATGCCGTTAAAGAACCTCCTCCTTTAACCAAAGGTTTTAAAGGCTCTGGCAAATCGTTCATGTTCTTCGCAATATCATCATCATTGATAATCTTTGCGGAACGCTCCAATAATCTAGAGTGAAGGTAGAATACATCTCCAGGATACGCCTCACGTCCCGGTGGTCTTCTTAACAATAAAGACACCTCACGGTATGCAACCGCTTGTTTAGATAAATCATCAAATATAATCAATGCTGGTCTACCGGTATCTCTAAAATACTCACCTATGGCGGCACCTGCAAAAGGAGCATATACCTGCATTGCTGCAGGATCGGATGCATTTGCAGCAACAATTGTTGTATATGCCAAAGCTCCATGGTCTTCCAATGTCTTGGCAATGTTGGCTACTGTTGATGCCTTTTGGCCAATAGCAACATATATACAATAAACAGGCTCTCCTGCATCGTAAAATTCTTTTTGATTAAGGATGGTATCAATACAAACTGTAGTTTTCCCAGTCTGACGGTCACCAATCACCAACTCACGTTGTCCTCTACCCACTGGAATCATCGCATCAATTGCCTTAATTCCCGTTTGTAATGGTTCTGTTACTGGCTGACGGAAAATAACCCCTGGTGCTTTACGCTCCAATGGCATTTCATATAATTCTCCAGAGATAGCACCTTTACCGTCAATAGGAATACCCAAGGTATTTACCACACGGCCAACAATTCCTTCACCTACTTTTATTGAGGCAATGGTCTGTGTACGTTTTACTGTAGAACCTTCCTTAACATCTCTAGATGGGCTCAATAATACCACACCTACATTATCTTCCTCCAAGTTCAATACAATTCCCTGCAAACCACCATCAAACTCTACCAATTCCCCGTACCCAACATTGGATAGGCCGTAGACTCTGGCGATACCATCACCAATTTGTAGCACTGTTCCTACTTCATCCAAAGAGGCTGAAGTTTCAAATCCTGATAATTGTTGTTTTAATATTGCTGATACTTCAGCTGCTTTTACTCCTGCCATCTTTATAGACTATTTGTAAATTCCCTTTTTAATCCGTTTAATTTATTTGCGATGCTGGCATCATATTGCAAATCTCCTATTCGCAATACAAAACCACCCACAATACTTTCGTCAACTTTATTTTCTATAGTGACGTTGTTCCCAGTAAGTTTAGTTACTTGGACTAATATTTTCTTTTCTAAATCTGCTGTCAATGGAACCGCTGTGGTCACATAAGCAACATCTTTTCCTTTTAATTTATCGTTAAGAACAATGTATTTTATGGCCACTTCTTTTAACATCGCTATTCGCTTGTTGGCAGAAAGTGTGTCTATCAATCTTTTTGTGATTTCATGACTTCCTTTAAATACTTCTTTTAAAGCATTCTTCTTAATCTCTCCATTAATAACAGGACTGTCAAGAAAGTTTTGCAACTCCATGTTTTCAGCTATGGTACTGGAAATAGTACGCATATCTTCATCTATGGTATCCGCAGCTTTTTTTTCGACTGCAAAATCCAAAGTTGCTTTGGCGTAACGTATGGCTGCTCTAGCTTCGTTCATGATTGATTTAGTTCAATTTAATATCGCCCAACAGGCCTTCAACAAGCTTTAATTGCTTGCCCTTGTCCAACAATTCTGCTTTGATGACTTTTTCAGCAATTTCTACTGATAAATTAGCTACCTGGTTTTTGATGTCTGCAACTGCAGCCTTTTTCTCGCTTTCTATAGCGGCCTGAGCTTGCTTTATCATTTTATCACCTTCTATTTGGGCCAACTCCTTAGCATCAGTGACAATTGTATTTTTAATCTCGCGTGCATCTTTAAGCATTGCTTCTCTTTCTGCTCTTGCTTCTTTCAATAACTTTTCGCTATCGGCAGTAACATTCTGCATTTCCTTTTTAGCTTCTTCGGCTGCGGCCAATGCATTTTTTATACCATCTTCCCTGTCATTAACAGCATCTAGGATTGGTTTCCAAGCAAACTTTCTCAATAAAAGAAGTAATGTCACAAAAAGTATTACTTGCCAGACAAATAACCCAAATGAAAAATCATTAATTAATTTTTCCATAATATTTTTTTAATTCAATTTATTATAAGCAATAGCTATAACCAACCGTTATAGCTATTGCTTAATTGTTGTTTTTAGCCTACAAATAAAGCTGCAAACCCAATACCTTCAATAAGCGCCGCTGCAATAAGCATCGCTGTTTGAATTTTACCAGTAGCTTCAGGCTGACGGGCAATAGCGTCCATTGCTGATCCACCAATTCTACCAATACCGATACCAACACCGATTACAATTAAACCTGCTCCTACTATAGTTGGAATTTCCATAATGTATATATAATTAAAATTAAAAAATTCTTTTTAACACCTTTAGATTTGACTCAAAGGCAATCTACTAATGTGCTTCCTCATGCTCTTCAACTGCAAAACCAAAATATAAGGCTGATAACAATGTGAAGATATATGCTTGTAAAGCCGCAACCAAAAGTTCTATTATTGACAAGAAGAATGCAAGAAACAATGTTAAAGCTCCACCTATCCAGTTTTGGAATATAAAAATCAATGCTATAATACTCATTAATACTACATGACCAGCCATGATGTTAGCATACAAACGTATCATTAATGCAAAAGGCTTAATAAAAACACCTAATAATTCAATTGGCGCTAAAATAATTTTCATTGGCAAGGGAACTCCTGGCATCCAAAAAATATGTTTCCAATAATTCTTATTTCCAGAAAATGTGGTAATTACAAAAGTTATTAAAGCCAGTGCTAAAGTAATGGCAATATTACCCGTGACATTTACCCCCAATGGCGTTAAACCAAACAGGTTTAAAAACCATACAAAGAAAAATACGGTCAATAAATAGGGCATGTATTTTTTATACTTTGTTTCCCCAATATTAGGTCTTGCAATATCATCCCTAATGTACAAAACTATAGGCTCAAAGAAACGACCTGCACCTGTAGCTATAGGCCCTTTTCCAAAAGATTTTGCCAAGCCACCAAAAAGCAAGAACATCAGCACACAAGTGATAAATATCATCACTACATTTTTGGTAATGGAAAAATCTATAGGTTTAGCATTGGACACATGATGCTCTCCATCATAACTTATAGTGCCTTCAGCATCGGTTTTGTATATTTTGCTATGGTACAGCTTGTAGTAATTCCCATTATTCTCTGCAACCGTTTCTCCATGATGGAATTTTGATGAAGAAAAAAACTGAATTCCATTGTCCCACAAAATTATAGGAAGGGAAAAACCATAGTGTTTGTTCTTTTCTGAATCAGAAAAAAATGTAAAGGAATGTGAATCTTGGATATGGTGATTAATATCTGCCTTGATTTTATCCTTAAAGCTTAGCTCGGAAACCTCATGTGCTGAAGCGTTCTGCTCAGCTTCTGTATCATCATGATGCTGAGCAACAGATACAAAAGAACTTAAAAGCAATAAAAATGTAATCTTTTTAATTGAAAATTTTGCTAGCATATCACTCAAATAATCGTGTCCCAAAAATCGGTGCAAATGTAAGCCATTATTGCAAAAATAAAAAAGCTTTTTGCAGTTTATTTAAACGCCTTTATTCTGTAAAAAATAGAGCGTGCATTTATTCTAATTTTTTGAGCATTTTAGACATAAAAATTGTTTCTATAACCAAAGAAATGGCATAGGGAACAAAAAATGCGGCAAACTCTAGTCTGCCCATTTCTCCATCTTCCTTGTATGTGGGATAAAAAATGATGAAAAAAATGATAAATTTTAAAAAACTGCCCGCTATAAAAAGAAAGCCAATCTGGTTTTTGAGTTTCTCCTTAAAGGAAAAAAGAAGAATATAGATTAGTGCTGCTAGGATACCATTAATTAAATAGGACATCACAATTAAATTATCATGTTTTGGAAGCCCCATGCTTTGAAGTATCATGGTATGGATAAAAAAAGCAAGTCCTAATGAAGTTAGGATGGTAATTGTAAACTGTACAATGGGATGAATCTTGAGCATCAATATTTAATTCTTTTAAGTCGTTGCAAAACTACCCAAATAGAAATTGCCACACCAATTAGTGTGGCAAAAGCAGTACATATTCTTTTTCCAGTTTCATAATGGTCATCCAGCCATTTTCCCCCATAGGCAGCCAAAAAAATAATGGTGCCCATTTCAAAAGCAATGCCCATAAGCATTGCAACATTCTTTAATTTATTCTTTTTAGGAGGCTTTTGCTGGTTCATTAGTTTTCTTAAAGCCTGAGCTTATAGAAGAATTGGAAATACCGCTTCCTGTTCCTCCCATGGTACAAGCTGCATTAAAGGTAGCGCCTGGCTCAACAGCCAACTTAGAAACAGAAACTGTCCCTTCTATAACTGCCGAAGCTTTTAGCGATAACAGTTGGGACACCAAAAGTTCCCCCTTAAATTTCCCTTCTATATCTGCATTGACACATTCTACTTTGCCATTGATGTAGCCATCTTTTCCTATGACTACTTTTCCAGAGGTTTTTACATTACCGTCCAGTTTTCCGTCTATTCTAAAATCTGCTTCAGAGATAATATCTCCTTTAATCTTTGTATTCTTTTCTATCCTGTTTGGTTGTCCTCCTAATTCTGTCATAACTCTAGGTTTTTTGTTATCTGAAAACATTGTTCTATGGTTTTGGGGTTAAAACTTGCTCTTTATATTCTTCTATGTTCTTGTGTACTTGTATTGTTTTATAATTGGAAGATAAAATTACAAAATTCTCCTTAGCAACCTTATAATCTTTATTGTTTTTTAGCAGTTCTACGTAACCCAAAGCCCTATTTTTTGTGCTAAAGCCATGAACCACTACAAACTGATTTTCTAAATTATAAATATCTTTAGATACTATATTCTTGTATTTCAAATCCTTAATGGATTTCTTTAATAGTTCCATCAGTTCAATAGCGCTTTTGTTTTCACTTCTTTTAAATGAAAAAACCACTTTCCAGTTTCCTTTGCTACTAGTACCTGTTTCCATGGAAAACTCTTTTGGCTCCAATTTGGGCAGTTGTTCTGCTACCATTTGTTGTGCTTTTTCCCCTTCAGGGTTATTGGGGTAATTTAACGCAACATAATTCAACGCTTCCTTAAAATCATTGTATCCCTGTAATCTGCCTATTGCATTTGCTTTTAGCATTTCAAACTTAGGGACTATTTCATCTCCTGTGTATCTATTTATGTTTTCTTCTGCCCCTGTAATTACCTTTAAAAATTCCTGATTTTGATATAATTTGTATAATCTGGTATATCTGGCATCTGGGCCATCTTTATCACTTTCAAGTATGGCGTGTGGGTTTCGTAAAATTTCTGCGTAACGGGAGTCAGGATAGTTTTTTATAATATTGTCTTTCATTCCAGAAGCCAATGTGCTTCCAGATTCCTCATATATTTTATACAAGTTGTATTTTGATGGAAGTATCAAGCGTTCCTCTGGGTTGGATGCCAAAACATTTTCCAATTTTCCTGCGGCCAAAAAGTTCTCCTTAAATTTTTCCTTATAAATAAGCCCTAATTGATAATTAGCGAAATTCCTTTCGGTATGTAGACTGTCTATAACACCAATATCCGTTGGGATTTGATCCATATAAAAATCCACTGAATATTTTTCATCTTCGGTGAGTTCCTGTGTTTCAGCTTCTGATGAAACAATATCACCTTCTAAACCTTCCGTTGGCAATGTAACACTCTTGTTGGACCATCTCCAATTGTCCTCTAAAACACGTTCTCCCCATAAATTTTTAAAATCGTTCTTACCATAGCCCAAACTGGTAATGTTGTAGAAATAAAAATTTCCTTTGGTTTTTTTACCCCCTTTGGTTTCAGCAAAAGCAGCAAAACCTGCTGTGAGACGTTCATTCTCTTTTTTAGCAGCAGCCTCTTCTTTTTTCTTTAATTCTGCTATGTACTCCTCAAAATATGTTACTTGCTTTTCTTTGGGCAAATTGTACAATGTGATGACGCTATCTGCATGTTGTACTACCTCTTCATATGCAATTACATCTTCAAGGTTATCCAACTTCTTTTTTATAGCACGGTACATTCTTGTGTTTTCCGGTAAATTGGTCAACACGCTGTCATAATATGCACCGGCAGCTTTATATTCGTTTTCATCAAAATGATGCTCTGCCAAATCATTATAGTTCAAGACATTTAACTTAGGTTCATTTTGGGTAGCACGAAGGGATTTATTATAATAGGACAATGCTAGGCTGTCTGATTTGTTCTCTAAATGAAATTCTGCTATTTGTCTATAAATCTTATCCAAAAAAGGGCGATTCTCTCTGTTCTCTTCCAAATCGGTCAAGTATTCTAGAAGGTCTTCTTTGTTTTCTTTGGTAATTCTTGTGTTCTTTATTTTTTGAAGGTGTGCATTGATCATGTACACGCGAGGAGATTTTCTATTCAGTGCTATTACCTTGTCAAAAGCATAATTGGCACTGTCCTTAAATTTTAATTGATTGTACAACTGACCTATAATAAAATAATACCTTCCTTTTTCTGGATTTTTGCCGGTATAGGTCGATGCTATTTTTAGTTGTTGAATTGCAGTGTCAGGTACATTTAAATTAATATAAGCTTGCGCCATTACTGCCCTTGCATCTGCGTACTCTTGATTTTTTAGGATTTCATATTTAAACAACCGCTTTAAATTCTTTAAAGCCAGTTCCTCATTCTCTAATCTAATGTTTACTTTTTCTCGCCAAATAGTAGCCTCGTTCAACTTATCACTCTCTATATATTTGCGAAGTATGTAATTAAAGGATTCCAATGCCGGGATATAACGTTGGTCAAAATATCGGGCTTTGCCCAATAACAAAAAAGCTTCATCAATTTGTGCATTTCTTTCCACATCCTTAATGTCCATACTGTGTTTTTGTATGGCCTTGGTCGCTTTTTCTTCTGCAATTAAAAAATTTGGGTTGTTGTCTTCAGAATCCAGTTTTATCTCATCGGTAACTTCCAAGCGTTCAATGGGCAATACTTCCCAATAATCGTCCTTATATGATGCATTGAGTTCTTCCCTGCCTTTTTCAAAAGCTATATTGCCATTGTACAAAGTGTTGTACTTGGTGTTCAACGCATGCCAATTCCTATTGATTAAGGCGTCTTTTTTAGTGGAGCATGCATTAAAAATGACAGTCCCAAAAATGGCCAATAAAATAAATTTAAAATGAAGCTTCAAAATTATCGATATTCTTGTCTACTCTTAACTGAAAAACAACGAGATTATTATACAGTTGATCGATAAAGTGCGTTTATTTTTTACTCTTTTAAATTAACAGAACTAAGATTTCCTTAAATACCTTTTGTTTGATAAGAAGCAAGGGTTAACCCGCAAAGAAACTTTCCAATTCCTTAAGCGTCTCTTTTGACGTTTGTATATCTTTTACTATCTCCCCTTTATTTAGTACCACAATGCGCTCACATACTTCAGTAACGTGAATCAAGTCGTGACTGGATACTAAAACCGTTACATCATTATTTTCAGCCAAATCCTTTATAATTTCTTTGAGTCTTATTTGTGTGGTTGGATCCAAATTAGCAAAAGGCTCATCCAAAATAATCACTTCTGGATTGCCAATAAAAGATGATACAATGCCCACCTTCTTCTGGTTTCCTTTGGATAAATCTCTTAGATATTTTTTCTGCCCTAATATCTCTCCGTGAAAGAAATCCTCAAAACCACCTATTAAAGCATCAATATCTGCCTTGTTCTGTCCTCGCAGTTCACCAATAAAATAAAAATATTCCTCTGGGGTCAAGTACCCAATTAAAAAGGTTTCATCTATAAAGGCCGATGTAAAAGGTTTCCAATTTTCGCTGGTATCTACCTGTACCCCATTGTTTATTATGTGACCTGTGGTTGGCTGAATCAAATCTAACAATAAGCTGAAAAAAGTGGTCTTCCCGGCTCCATTGTTCCCCACCAATCCAAAGCTTTGTCCTTTTGGGATTTCAAGATTTTCAATATTTAAAACGGTTTGCGTACCGTATGTTTTTGAAAGGTTAGTTGTGATAATCATATGTCTTGTTTAAAATAGCTATTAATATAATGGTTACACCTTCTCTTTATAAGCTGCCAATGTTTTGTATTTCTCTTTTTTATAGACCTTCTCAATTATTTTGAAGACTTTGTTTTTAAAAGCAAAACCCAACACTCCTGCCAAGGCAACAAAAACATAGCCTGCCGTAGAACCCAACGTATAATGACCTGCGGCATAAATAATTAACGGCAACAGTAATTTTGGAAGGGTTAATAAAAGTGTCTTGGCATTGAATGCCTGTTTGTCCCCAAAAGCTTTTTTGTTGGATGTTAGATCAATTGGGGTTTTTATATATGCCCCGCCCCATAGCACTAAATAGGAATTGACCCCAATATTATAAATAGCTCCTACCAATACGGCCAAATAGGCATCCCAACCAAAATAAATGTAAAAAGTTGCTAAAACCGTACTCGCCACTGTAGCAATGACAATAAGATACCATTTAGAGTTGATGTACTCTTTATAGGAAATATTCTGACTCATCATTAAAGGGTAATAAGAGCTGTCCCAACTGGGCACATACTGCCCAAAAGTGAATAAAAACCCTCCAGAAACAAATATACCGGCGAAAATTTTCCAAACGGGCCCATCATAAGCTTCCACTGCTCCTGTAAAAAATAGCAGCCCATAGAAAAGGAACATAAAACTCATAATTACCGTGGTCTTGGAGCGTTTATTTCTTTTAATGAGTTTTATATCATTCTTTAAGAATGTGCCCAGTTTTCCATATTTGTCCAACCAAGTAAAATCTTCAGATTTAGCTTCTGTATGCTTTAGGGCCAAGCCTCCATCCAAATACATATGTTTTTTAAAGTATCCAAAAGATGCATAATACAATCCTATCAACAACACCCATGGCAATAGTGCCATCCAGGGCAAATCATATAAACCATCAAAAAATGGTGCTGTGTATAGGGTGACATCAAAAATCTCATAATATTGGCAAATGCCCAAAACCGCCAAAATACTGGCTATACTATAAAAAAGCACATCTTTATTGTTTACCAAAACATTGATGAAATTGTTGCAATAAAACAAGGCCATCATTCCCAAATGCCATCCAATAACACAAACAGGTGAATATCCTTTAATCAATAACACTATGGAAAAAGGGATAAAGAAAAAAGCATGTGCCCAATTAAAAAATGAAACTATGGTCTTCCCCAAGGAATAATTTACTACTTGGCTTTTCTTAAATGGCAAATATAAAAGAGGCTTAATATTGGTGATTGGCATTTTCTGCAACATATAGCGCATCACCAAGTCCATGGCCAAATAATAAACCATGTATTTGTTCACTACCCTTAAGGGGTCACCCAAATCTGCATCTTCTATTAAAAAATAGGAACCAATACCTAATGCTAAAAAAACAGCAATAAAGTAAAGTGCCCCAAAAATCATCAGTATTTTAAACCAAATCTCTGTTTTAAAAGAAGATGCCCTAAAAAATGATTTCCATTGGAGTTTTATAAAGTGTTTGAACATAATGGCTGGTTAATTTACAATGAGTTAGTACCTAAAATACATATTTTGTTACACAAGAAGTCATTTTTTTACAATTGTCATTTTATATGGGCGTCCCTTTCCTTAATTTTGCATTAAAATTGCATCTATGGCCAACTTTTATCCATTAACTGTAAAACAGGTAAAAACACTTACTCCAAGTTCGGTAGCGATTACTTTTACAGTTCCAAAGGAATTGATTCAGACTTTTGCCTTTATCCCTGGACAGTACATTACCATTAAAAAGGAAATTAAGGGAAAAGAATTACGTAGGGCCTATTCTATAAGTTCTTCTCCAAAAAGTGATTCCATTACCATAGGTATCAAAAAAGTGGATAAAGGCGGTTTTTCCAATTATGCCAACACAAAAATCAATGTTGGCGATGTACTGGACGTTATGCCTCCAGAAGGACGTTTTGTTTTTAATCCATCAGATGTTCCTATAAATATTGCCGCTTTTGCTGCCGGTAGTGGTATTACCCCTATTATTAGTATTGCTAGGGCTGTTTTAGATGCCAATCCAAAAAATAAATTTGTTTTGGTCTATGGGAACAAGTCTTTTAAAGAAACCATGTTCCATACAGATATTGCAAAGCTTCAGCTAGAATATGCCGATCGCTTTTTTGAATATTTTATTTTTAGCCAGGCACAAGAAGAGAATTCTCTTTTTGGCCGTATTGATGTTTCTACCGTAAACTATGTGCTAAAAAACAAGCACAAAGACATTATTTTTGATGATTTTTATCTCTGTGGACCAGAGACTATGATTCATTTAGTGACAGATACATTAAAAGACAACGGTATTTCTAAAGATAAAATCCACTTTGAGCTCTTTACCCCAACTGAAATTAAAGATGAACTTCCTGAAAAAGCTGATGGAAAAACACAATTGACCATTTTAGTGGATGATGAGGAATTTTCCTTTTCCATGGACAAGAGCACTTTGGTTTTAGATGCGGCCCTAAAAGAAAATATTGATGTTCCTTATTCCTGCCAAGGCGGAGTTTGCAGTAGTTGCATTGCACGTATTACCGAAGGAAAAGCAGAAATGGTAAAAAACCAGATTTTGACCGATGGTGAAATAGAAGAAGGTCTCATATTAACCTGCCAAGCACATCCTACCACGCCAACACTAAAGGTAGATTATGATGATGTTTAATTTGGGGCGCTATTCTTTTGCTTAAATTTAATAATAGCCCTCAATTATAGTTTTTTGTTTCTTGGTCTTTCAAACTGAATGGTTTGTTTTAAAATTTAATGCACACTTAAATTCATTAAATTAAGTCTTTCATCGATTAAAAACTTTAAATAATCTTCCATTTATGGAACATAGTGGCACTTAAAAATTTGAGATAACAAACCTCTTAGTTGGTCTGGCTTATTTTATAATATCAAAACTATTCCCTTTCTTTTGTAAAGAATTATTTGTCTTAACGACCAAAATGCCGTGCAGGTTTTATTGTAAGTTTACACTTAATCTTAACTTAAAACATATACCATGGCAAACTCTTATTATGACCCAGCAGACTTACGGAAATTTGGAAAAATTACGGAATGGAGCGAGGAATTAGGTGAAAAATTCTTTGATTATTATGGAAAAGTATTTGAAGAGGGTGCATTGACAGCCAGAGAAAAATCTTTGATTGCCCTAGCCGTAGCACATGTGATAAAATGTCCCTATTGTATAGATGCTTATACCAAAGATGGCCTGCAACGTGGAATCACAAAAGAGGAAATGATGGAAGCCGTACATGCCGGAGCAGCAATTGAGAGTGGTGCCACTCTGGTACATGGTGTACAAATGATGAACAAGTACAATAAATTATCCATGTAGAATTGTTGTTGGTTTATGGTTGCTAGTTAATAGGTCTTCTAAACTAACAACCAAATACTAATAACTAACAACTAAATTAATGATAACAAAATCCTTAAAAGCACAGCAAAAAGAACTCGCTGCTACCAACAAACAATTGGAAATATTGAATGGTGGCTTATTTGCTAATAGTGAACTTCCCTATTTTAAGGATAAGATTGCAGAAATTGGTCATTTTCCCTTGCGCCCCACAACTTTGGAGGTCCTACAGATCAATGTAGGATATATGTGCAACCAAGTCTGTGCGCATTGCCATGTGGATGCCGGTCCGGACAGGAAAGAGATTATGACCAAGGAAACCATGATGCAGTGTTTAGCCGTCATTAAAAATACTAATGCGCATACCTTGGACCTTACTGGTGGAGCTCCAGAAATGAACCCTAACTTTAGATGGTTTGTAGAAGAAGCTTCTAAAGCTGGGATAAAAGATTTTATAGTCCGCTCTAACTTGACCATTATTAGGGCCAACAAAAAATACTACGATCTGCCAGAACTTTTTAAAAAGCACAATGTACATGTTGTTTCTTCCATGCCTCATTATACCAAGGGCAAAACGGACAAGCAGCGTGGCGATGGTGTTTTTGACAAATCGATTAAGGCTTTACAAGAGCTCAATGCAGTAGGTTATGGAATGCCCAACAATGATTTAAGGTTGGATCTGGTCTACAATCCATCTGGTGCCTATCTTCCCGGTGATCAAGCGGCAATGGAGCGTGATTTTAAAAAAACATTGAAAGAAGATTTTGATATTCAGTTTCACAACCTATTTGCGATTACCAATTTGCCCATCGCAAGATTTTTGGATTACTTAATTGCTTCAGAAAATTATGACGATTATATGTATGCCCTGGTAGAAGCCTATAATCCATCTGCTGTGGCCAATGTAATGTGTACCAATACTATTTCGGTTAGTTGGGACGGTTGGTTGTATGATTGTGATTTTAACCAAATGTTAAATTTAAAAGTAGCCAGTAAAGTAAAACACATTAAGGATTATAATGAAGACGTTCTTACCGATCGAAACATTATTATATCACAACATTGTTATGGGTGTACAGCTGGTGCAGGAAGCAGCTGTCAAGGTACAGTTGCCTAGTTTTTATGAAAATTCTGCCCTAACGCTTGTGTTTAATATAAAGTTCTTACCTAAATTCATGCATTGGGAGCTTGTTTAGAATAGAGTATACTTACAAAATTGCGTAAGATTTACCGTACATCTATAAAAACAACCGACCAACGGGTCGGTCTGTTTTTGTAAAAACGCGCCATTTATCGTTATTCTTTCACTTTAACGAATTTTCTTACCCTGTTAACCTTAAGTTTTAGGGAAAAGTGGAATTCGAGGGTTCTTTGTATAGACATTATAGTCTAATCCTAAAACCCAAATCTTATGGATAAGAATTTAAAACGCATGGCTACCATGCACCGCTTACAAGTAACAGGTCTAGAGTTATTTTACAAACAAGGGTATTATAATACTAGCATAGATGATATTCTAAAATCCCTTTCTTTATCTAAAGGTGCTTTCTATCATCACTTTAATTCCAAAGAAGACTTTTTTATAAGTATCATACAAAACTTAGTGGTCCAAAAAGTATATAGTATGCTTATTGAACCTATTGAAGGAAAAGAAAATCCTTTTCTGACCATTGAAAAATGTTTTGAGAATGGATTGGAAGCTGCCGAGCACAATGAAATGGACTATGGTTTTGTGTTAAGCAATTTCATGAACGAGTTTAATAGAAGAAACCCTGAAATTATGAGATATTTAAAAGATATCTTGAAAATATGGGAAGTAAACATGGTTTCTATTCTTCAAAAAGGAAAACTAGAAGGTTATGTAGATAGGCATGTAGATAGTGAAGGAGTTGCTACATATTTAATATCTTCTTACTTAGGCATTCGTTCTTTAATGGTAGAGGGAAATTGTAAAATATTACGATATAATTATATACAACAACTAAAAGGATACTTTAAATCTCTTGCCGTAAAAGAAATTGCATAAACTATTTTAGTCTAAAATAGCTATGATTTTTTGAGCGACTTTATCTGGGTCAATGATTTCCATTACTTTTTCATATCCTTTTGGAAACTTATTGCCATATACTGAAGTTGGAATCAGTGGAAATTTTTCCCGATCGGCCAAAATGGCATTTTCAGAATCCTGTCCATAAGGATAAAAGCCGGCATAGGGGTGGGTAACACCCCATAAGGTCACGGTTGGTATAGAAAACATGGCAGATAAGTGTGCATTACCACTATCCATGGCCAACATAATGTCCAAATTGGAGATTATGGAAAGTTCTTCTTCTAAAGTAAATTGGCCAGCAACGGAAATAGCATTGGAATATTTATCGGAAAGCACATCTAGTTGCTTTATTTCATTTCTGCCACCGCCAAAAAGAAGTATTTTATACTTTTCAATATTATTTAATTTTTGAATGACCTCTTCCATTAAATCCAAAGGATACATTTTCCCCTTAAAAGCTGCAAAAGGAGCAATTCCAATCCACTTTTTTGTGTCTCTCCCAATTATTTTTTGAGCTTTATCAGACAAAATCTGTTTAGACAAAAGAGTTGTTTTTGATATCTCTAAAGAAAAACCCAGTTTTCTAAGTACATCGGCATATCTTTCATGAGTGGTTTTTAAAGGTCTAAAAACTTTGTTTTTGTCCGTTGTCAACGCCTCTTTTTCTTTTCTGCCCTTATCAATCTGTACAAAAGGAATTCCGCTCCAGCCAAAATATTTTTTCAAAATATTGCTTCGTAATACATTGTGCAAATCTGCAACAGCATCAATCTGTAATGCTTTTAATTCTTTAAATAGTTTCCAAAGTCCAAATACCCCCTTATGTTTACCTTTTACATCGGCTTCATAAACGGTTACATTGGATAATTGGGAAAACATGGGCTTAAAAAACGCTCTTGTAAGAATTGTTATTTTTAATTCTGGATATTGGTGCGTCAATGCTGATAGAACAGGAACGGTCATTGCAACATCTCCCATGGCTGAAAGACGTATTACTAACAAGTGTGCTATTTTCTGTTCTTTATTGTTTTTGCCCACGAAGAATTGGGTTTAACTCCTCATCATTGTACATTTTCATCTGCTTATACACTTTCATGTACTTATTGCCAACCTCAATATCCATTAAAAGTTGGTCAATGGCCGTAAAAAGGTCTTTCTTTTGTGCTAACAATACTTGAAGCTTTTGTTTGCACTTATCTAGATGTTCTTTTGTAGCATCACCCCTATTTGCCTCTTCTTGCATATGATAGATTTTAAGTGCCAGTATGGATAATCTATCAATGGCCCAAGCTGGACTCTCTGTATTTATTGTTGCATTTTTTGAAATTTCTACCGATTGATATTTTTTTAAGAAAAAACCATCAATAAATTCTACCAAATCTGTCCTGTCTTGATTACTGGCATCTATTTTTCTTTTTAGGGATAATGCTTCAATCGGTTCAATGTTTGGGTCTCTTATAATATCTTCATAATGCCATTGTACAGTATCAATCCAATTTTTTCTATACAACAAATGGTCAATCTTATCCTTGTCATACGGATTTACAAAAGGTTGATTAACAACATCGACTATATGATATTGTTCTATGCTTTTCCAAAAAAGCGAGTAGGCAAATTCACTAAACATATGTGAAATATTTTTAACAAAGATACCTTATTTATTTTATGAAAAAACGGAAAATGACCATCCCAAAAGCGATTACAACTGAAGATATTAATACCACTTCTTTAATATTTGACCGTTTAAGAGATTCAATATAATTAGTGGCAAAAACCGCCGCAGGGAAGAACGTAAAGATAATAAGAGATTCAGAAAAGTTTTTTAACCCCATAACTACAAGTCCAATGATAAACGATATAAGGATTAGTCTTAGAGATAGTATTCTCCCTAAACCTGTCTTTCCCAATTTTAAGAATGAAAAAAAGATGGTAAATATTGTGCCAAAAACATAAATAATGAGCAATATGTTGTTTCTCCAATCTTGGAATATTGGATTTTTATATTGAAAGGAAAAAACATAATGGTTTTTATAAAAATCCGTATTGTCCGTAACAACCATAACACAGAAAACTATTATGAACAATGTGAAAAGGCCTACCAAGGGAACCAACCAGTTTCTAATGTTTTTTGGTTTATACAACCAAATGGTTATTAAAACTAAAATTAAATATAATAAGGCCCAATCATAAAATAAACTAGCAATACCAATCCAAAGAGTTGCATCAAAAATTTTGTTCTTTACATTGATCAAGGACTTAATACTAACCAACCTTCTAGTAGCAATAAGAATGAAAAGGCCACACAATATTCCTTTTCCATTAGCAATTACCTCAGGGAAAATCAATAGTAATAATGAATAAATTAGAACAGTATACGTATTTGCCCCTGTTAACTTGTTTCTACTTACAATGAAATTGATTACAAAAATGCTAAACAATAAGGCCGCTAAAAAAAACGTATGTAAAAGAATGGTTTCTGGCGATATTTTATCTGGAAATAGAAAAAAATAGACTGCCCAATAAAAAAGAAATAGAAAAGAAAGCACAATGATATTACTTATAGGCTTTGTTTTTCCGAAAATGCTTGAAATCATCTTGGGTTTTTACTATTTTTGTGTCGTAAATATAACTAAGATGAAGTCATTTTTTGAAGGTATAGAAGATTTATTTGTTAATGTTCTTTTCGCTCCATACGATTTATTACGTTTTTTGGATAGTTGGTGGACTGCAAATATTATGAGTTGGATTTTTATCCTTATTGGCGGTACAGCATTCGTTTACTGGATGTTACAGTTAAATAAACATAATAAAAGTGGTGAAGAAGAAAATGACCTTTCTGCGCATTCATATTTATAGGTCAAACCCTATATCTTTACGATAATACATTCCATCAAAATGTAATTTTTCCATATTTTGATAGGATTTTTGTAGCGCTTCTTTAAAGTCATTTCCAAATGAGGTCACTGCCATTACACGTCCTCCATTGGTAACTACGCTTCCTTCTATCAATGCTGTTCCTGCGTGAAAAAACAGGGAGTCCGTTGTTTCTTTGTTCAAGACAATCTCTTTCCCCTTTTCATAAGCTTCTGGATACCCGCCAGAAACAGTCATCACTGTTGCCGCTGTTCTTTCGTCAATTTTCAAATCAATTGTGTCCAGTGTCCCATTGCAAACCGCTTCAAAAACCTCAACTAAATCGTTCTGAATCCGTGGAACTACAACCTCCGTTTCTGGGTCTCCCATTCTCACATTATATTCTATCACAATTGGATCATCACCCACTTTTATCAATCCTATAAAAATAAATCCTTTATAGGGCAGGTTGTCTTTTTTAAGACCTTCTACAGTGGGTTTAACTATTCTCTGATGAATCTTGTCTAAAAATTCCTTATCAGCAAAAGGAACAGGGGAAATAGCTCCCATTCCTCCTGTATTCAACCCAGCATCATTCTCTCCTATTCTTTTATAATCCTTTGCTGTGGGCAACACTTTATAATTTTCCCCATCCGTGAGCACAAAAACACTGAGTTCTATTCCTGATAAGAACTCTTCTATAACAACTGTGTCACTGGCATTACCAAATTTGGCGTTCACCAACATGGCCCTTAGTTCTTCTTTGGCCTCATCTAAATCATTCAAGATCAAAACACCCTTTCCCGCTGCCAGGCCATCTGCTTTTAGTACATAAGGAGGTGTTAGACTTTCCAGAAAAGAAAACCCGTCTTCTAAATTTTCTTTTGTGAAACTTTGATATGCCGCAGTTGGTATATGATGGCGCATCATAAATTCTTTTGCAAATTCTTTGCTCCCTTCCAAAGCAGCGGCAGCTTTTTGTGGTCCAATTACCGGAATAAGTGAAATTTCTGGGTCGTTTAGAAAAAAGTCGTGCACACCATTGACCAAAGGGTCTTCTGGGCCCACAATGACCATATTTATATCTTTAGATAGCACTACTTCTTTTATGACATCAAAATCATTGACATCAACAGGTATGTTTTCGGCTATTTCAGCAGTACCGGCATTTCCTGGCAACACAAAAAGTTTTCCAAGTTTTGGGCTTTGATGTAATTTCCAAGCAAATGTGTGCTCACGACCTCCTGAACCTAGGATAAGAATATTCATTTCTAAAAATTTGCCCAAAAATAAGTCATGAAAAGGAAAAAATCATGAAATTCCAGAAAAATCCCTGTGTTCTTTTTTTTGCAACTCTTGTAGAGATAGTGATTTAAAATATTCGAACACTTTTTTAAGTCCTTCGGCTCTTCCCACTTTTGGTTCCCATCCAAGAATTTCCTTGGCTCTTGTAATATCTGGTTGCCGTTGTGTGGGGTCATCTTTTGGCAAGGATTTGTATATTATTTTCTGATTTGTACCCGTAAGCTTTATGATTTCCTCAGCAAATTCTTTTATAGTTGTCTCATGCGGATTGCCAATATTAATGGGGTCTGTATAATCACTCATCAACAATCTGTATATCCCTTCCACTTGATCATCTATATAACAGAACGATCGTGTTTGTGAACCATCACCAAAAACAGTTAAATCTTCCCCACGTAATGCCTGACCCATAAAGGCGGGAACTACACGCCCATCATTCAACCTCATTCTAGAACCATAGGTGTTAAATATCCTTATAATTCTGGTGTCCAGGCCATGATGTCTATGGTATGCCATAGTAATGGACTCCATAAAACGTTTGGCCTCATCATAAACCCCTCTTGGCCCTATGGGACTTACATTGCCATAATAATCTTCATTTTGTGGATGTACCAATGGGTCTCCATATACTTCTGAAGTGGAAGCAACCAAAATCCGGGCATTTTTTTCTTTTGCAAGCCCAAGTAAGTTTAACGTGCCCAAAGAACCGACCTTTAATGTTTCTATTGGAATTTTTAAATAATCTATTGGACTGGCAGGAGAGGCAAAGTGTAGGATATAATCCAAGCTTCCTCCTAAATGTACAAATGTGGATACATCATGACGGTGAAACTCAAACTGTTCCAAAGGAAAAAGGTGTTCTATGTTCTTTAGGTCTCCAGTAATTAGGTTGTCCATTCCAATTACATAAAACCCTTCTTTAATAAAACGATCACATAAATGTGACCCTAAAAAACCTGCTGCTCCTGTTATTAATATTTTCTTCA
>Ga0256845_1001094_pt1 | contig 22924 bp, 16 predicted proteins | sample RiftiametaG_FD_189101 | JGI IMG/M metagenome (GOLD analysis project Ga0256845, IMG submission 189101) | Tube worm associated microbial communities from hydrothermal vent at the East Pacific Rise, Pacific Ocean - Riftia | ecosystem: Host-associated > Annelida > Integument > Unclassified ... | reverse complement strand
GCGCGCGCTGAACCCGAGAAACGCACATTGAGTTTGCATGGGGAGCGCCTATCCTCGGCGCCGTGATTCGGCCCGACCTCCAGTCGTGGCGCCCCCGTCTGTACGCCCACGCGCGTGCCGGGATCGCGCTCGCAGTCTCCCTGCCCATGACCCTCGGGCTGCTCTCGCTCTCGGGTTGCAAGTCCGGCAACACGGCCCAGCATCTCGCCCAGTCGACCGCGCCGACCCTCGAGGGCAGCATGGGCAAGTGCAAGCCGGGCAACGACGCCTCGAAGTCGCTGGTCGTCGAGTGGCCCATGGGTGACCGCGGCGCGCTCGAGAGCCGGGTCAAGCAGCGCCTGGTCGTGGTTCGCTATAGCAACTGCGAGATGGAGTTGATCACCAACTGCTCGGTCGCCGGCAACTACGACTACGTCAGCGTCACGCCCAAGACCGAGAACATCAAGATCACCAACGCCGACGAGCTCTACGCTCGGATCCCCATCGGCGCCGTGAAGCTCGAGGGCAAGCTCGAGCGCGCCGGCGAGCTCAACGTCGACATGACCCTGGTCGGTCGGCACGAGGCCGCCCGCTACCGCTTCCAGCGGTCGGACCTCGAGGGCCGCTGTGAGGGGGCGACCCACGTGGTCACCGGCCTGAGTGTGGGTGCGTTCGTATTTTATTCGGGCTCGGACGCGAACATCGGCCTGCGTGGAGGAGCCAAGGGCACGGGCATCGAGGCGGGCGGGGGGTCCTCGGCCTCGACCGAGGTCCTCAACCGCGACGGCGACCGGGAAGCCTGTCTGCGCGCCCCCGAGCGGGCCACCGTCGGTCAAGGCGGCGAGCTGCCCGTGGGGCCGCCCGAGCGCCCGGGTCCTCCCCCCGGTTGCGGCGCCCTGCTCGAGGTCGAGGTCGTGCCCATCGACCTCGAGCAGGTCAGCTACGGGGGCTCGGGGCGCTCGTCCTCGGTCGTGCAACTCCCCGACACGGCCGACGTCGCCGTCGCCGGTGAGCAACTGGCCACCACGACCCTCGACAAGCGCATCAAAGCCATGACCTTCACCGCCCTCGGCGGCTACGTGGTGGCGGTCGGCGGCGGGATCATGGCCTACGTCGGGGTGATCAAGAACAAGCGCTACGACCCGGACGCGAGCACGGCCACGAGCACGACCGTCGGCCTGGCCGGCAGCCCGGAGCGACAGGACTACATCTCCGGTTACAACGCGAGCCTGGGCCTGCTCTACGGCGGCATCGGGGCCTTGGTGCTCGGTGCGGGCGTGGGCCTGTGGGCCTCGCTCCGGGGCAAGAAGCTGCGCAACGAACGGAGCACGCGGCTCGCGGGCTTCGGTGTGGTGCCCTCGCCCGAGGGCGTCACCGTGGGCGCGACCTTCGAGTTTTGAGATTGACGAGTTTTGAGATTGAGGAGTTCGATCATGGCCAAACGAAGCGAGACACGACGAGGATGGTGGATGGGCGTGGGCCTGGCCCTGGTCGCCAGTTTCTGTATCGGCGTCGCCTGCGGTGACCTCGAGGGTGTGCTGTTGGACGAGGAGTGCTTCGACAACAGCGACTGTGGATCCCTGACCTGTGCCCGCGCCGCGGGTGTGGTGCTCGGGACCCAGCTCAACTCGGCCGGGCTCGGCTGGTGCTCGGAGACCGCCGGCAGCTGTGAGGTCGGGGCTCAGCCCTACTGCGCCTGTGGCGACGACCCGGCGTCCTCGGATCCCCTGTGCACCAGCCCTGGTGGCGGCTGGCGCTCGGTGACCTCGACCAGGGCCTGCTGGGACGGGGCCGACCTCGGCACCTGTATCTGCATCCCCCCCGCGGTGGACTGCCCCTACGACGCAGAAGACGGCTAGCGGCCGACTCGGGTCATTCGGCGAGTCGGCCGACTCGGTCATTCACTCGATGGTCAGCTCGCCCGGGTAGCTGACCAGGACATACATGTCCTCGCCGAAGTCCCGGCTGTCGAACACGACCTCGCTGCCGTCGGTCCAGCGGACGACCAGCTCGAGGTTCTCACAGGGCATGTCCCCGAGCCCAAAGTGGAGCACGCGGGTGTCCTCCGAGTTGTACATACCCCGGCTCGACTTCTTTTCGTCCATGCGCAGGGCATCGCCGCTGCGCAGGTAGACCCGGGTCCCGATCGCGTCTCGGTCGACCTCTTCGCCGTCGCCTTCGAGGCGCACGGCGAGCCAGCGGTTGTCCTGGCCGATGTCGTTGCGAAACAAGAAGTTGGGGCGACCCCCGCCCTGGTCCCGGCCACCCACGAGCAGGTCGAGGTCGCCGTCGTGGTCGATGTCGGACCAGGCGTGGTTTTGGGCTCCCTTCATGCGCAGGAGCTCCTCATTTGCGTCGTTGATGCCGCTGGCCATGCCCAGGCTCTCGTAGGCGCCGCTGTCGAGCTGGCGCATGAGCCCGAACCACCCCCGCTGCTCGTCCTCGTTGTAGCCGCCCTCGTACTTGCGCTCGCGCGAGAGCGAGATGTCGAGGCGGCCGTCGTTGTCGAAGTCGAGCAGGGCACCGTCGACGTCGCCCTCGTTGAAGGGCAGGCCCCGGGCCAGCCACTGGTTCTCGAACCGGTAGCCCGCGGCCTCGCCCCCGTTGGCCAGGAGCTGGCTGGGGTCGGACCACTTGCGGTTGTAGTCGCTGTTCACCGGGTGCGAGATGGTGGTCAGCAAGATGTCGAGGTCGCCGTCGTTGTCGACGTCGCCGCAGTCGATCCCGAACCCGTTGCTGCCCCGGTACAGGCCCAGGGGGGGATCGGGCTCCACGTCCTTGCCCTTGCCCGTGGACGCGAGCCAGTAGTTGCCGGTGACCTGATAGGCGAAGCCCATGGCCTCGCCCCGATCTTCGAACAGACCGCCACCTTGGTTCTCGAAGCCCAGGTTGTGGCCGCCCGCGGTGCTCACCGAGTAGGTCGAGACGAAGATGTCGAGGTCCCCGTCGTCGTCGTAGTCGCAGCTCACCGAGCCGTTGCTCGGGCGCGGGCTGTTGCCCTGCAAGGCGGCGCTGACGTCCTCGAAGCTGCCGTCGCCGTGGCCCGCGTAGAGCCGGTCTGGGGCCGCCGCAGAGGTCCCGCCCATACCCACAAAGAGATCGAGGATGCCGTCTCCGTCGAAGTCGGCGAACAGGGCGTTGGCGGCGACGTGGGGGCCGGCCTCTACGCCCGCGTCGGCGAGCTCGCTGAAGTGGCCGGCGCCGTCGTTGAGCCAGATCGAGCTCGTGAAGGGGGCGTAGCCGTCGAGGTCGAGGCCCGCGAAGATGTCCTGGTCGCCGTCGTTGTCGACGTCGCCGAAGGCGAAGAAACCAGCCTGGACGTCGCGCAGGCCCGAGGTGTCGGAGAAGTCTTCGAACTCGCCGCTGCCGTCGCCGAGGTTGCGGAACACGAGGTGCTCGAAGGGCACACCGCCGGCCGGGTTGGGGTAGAGGCTGTGGGCGACGATGTCGTCCCAGCCGTCTCCGTCGATGTCGGCGAAGGCCAGGCGGCTGTGGTCGTTGATGACCGTGCCCATGGGCGGGTCCGGGTAGAAGTTGTCGACCCGAATGCCGCTGGGCTCGGAGATGTCGACAAAAAAGTCGCTGCTCGGGACCACGGGCTCACGGGGCTCGCAGGCCATGGGCTCGCCGGTCTCGCTCTCTACACCGGATTCGGATCCGGATTCGGATTCGGAGCCCGAGCCCGAGTCGCCGGTCTCGGCCTCCGATTTGGGCTCGGCCTCCGCACAGCCTCCCGCGAGCGCCAGGGTCGTGGAGAGGAGCAGGGTGTAGGGGCGCCGACTCGAGTCCATGGTTCAGCGTCGCCGCTGGTCCGCGCTCGCGTCAAGGCGCGGGTTCTCCGGGCTCCGCTCAGGGCGCTTCGACACGCAACACGGTCATCATGCCACCGTGGAGGTGCGGGAGGATGTGGCAGTGGCTCATCCAGTCGCCCGGGTTGTCGGGGTCGAGGCCCAGGCGCACGGTCGCGTAGGGGGGCACGTCGTAGCTGTCCTCGAATACGCGGAAGGGGGGCGCCACCCCGTCGACCGACAGGACCTCGAAGCCGTGGCCGTGGAGGTGGTAGGGGTGCGCGGCCTGCGAGATGTTGCGCAGCTCGATCACCGACCACTGGTCCTGGGTCAGGGTTTCGATCGTGATGTCCGGGAACTGCTCGCCGTTGATGGTCCAGCGCCCGGTCTGGGGATCGCCGTGGAAGGCGTAGACGATGTCCGTCCAGCCCGGGTCCGGGGTCGGCTCGGCGCCGTCGAAGGGGAAATCCAGCCCCGATGGAGCTGCTCCGGGTTCCTCGACCTGGACCTCGAACAGGCGCAGGTCCGTGCCCACGGCCGGCGCCCCGAGGATCGAGTAGGGCTGAGCGACGACCTCGAAGCCCCCGCCGATCAGCCACTCCCCCTCCATGCGGTCGCTGGGCGCGAGGGCGACGGACTCGGGCTCACGCAGGGCGGGGAGCAGGCCCTGGTCGGAGCCGATCTGGCGCATCTGTGGCCAGCGCAGATCGACGTAGCCGGCGTTGGCGACGTTGACGGCCCTGACCCGGATTCGCTCGCCCGCGGTCGCCGGGAACACCGGGTCGAGCAGGCCGTTGGTCGTCCACTCGAGGGTCGCGCCATCGAGGCCGCCGTGCCCGGCCTCGCCGCTGTTGTCGAAGCTGTATTCGTCCCACGAGTCGAACACCACCACGAGCTCCCGATCGGCGACCGGCTCCTGGGGATCTTCGACCACGATCACTCCATAGAGACCGAGGTCGACCTGGCGCTCGCTGTCGACGTGGGGGTGGTACCAGTAGGTCCCGCTCTGTTCGACCGTGAAGCTGTATTGGAAGGATTCGCCGGGGCCGACCGGTGCGCCCTGCCAGGTCACCCCGTCCATGGCAAAGGGCACGTGCAGGCCGTGCCAGTGCACGGTGGTGTCGGCCCCGAGCTCGTTTTGAAAGTCGACGATCAAGGTGTCGCCGGTCTGCAGGCGAATGGTGGGGCCGGGGACCTGCCCGTTGTAGGCCCAGCCGTCGACCAGTTGATCGCCGACCCAAAAACTGTGCGGGGCGGCGCTCAGGGCGACGTGGACGATGTCGGGGGCCGGGTCGAGATCCTCGGCCTCGGCGGGGGAGTGGAGCTGGGGACGGACGAACTCGGCGGGCAGGTCGGACCCGCCCGAGTCTTCACTCTCGGTGTCGGTGTCGGTGTCGGTGTTGGTGTCGCTCGATCCGTCCGCGCTGGTCTGGCCGGTCTCCCCGGTCGAACTCGCGTCGCTGGCGGGAGGGCCAGTGTCGTCGCCGCAGGCCATCGGCGCTGTGCAGAGCGCGAGCCCGAGCAGCGCCCCGGACCCGGACCTGGACCTGGACCCGAACCCGAACCCGAACCCGAACAACATCGCGCGAAGCGGGACCAGGGGCCGGCTCACTTACTGACCTCCGCCATGATCTGGTGGTTGTTGTCCCAGCCGCGCTGCTCGGCCAGGGCCACCGGGTAGGGGCGGTGGATGAGCACCGCGTCGACCACCGGGTCGGCACAGATCGAGGCAAAGCGGTGTGTGGAGCTGAACTCGTGCTGGGGCAGGATACGGTTGTCGGAGCGCAGGTCGGTGGCCCGGTGGTGGGGGACCATCTGCGTGCCTTGATCGTCGACCAAGACCCGGGCGAAGGCGAAGCCCGGGGCGCCCGCGAGCTGGGCGAGGTCGTCGAGGGCGGGCTCGCCGAGCGCGAAGTAGGAGGGCCGGCCGCGGTAGGCGAGGTCGCCCGGGGGCAGGGGCGCGCTCAGGGTGACCTGGTCGCCGTCGACCGCGATCACCGTGGTCTCGCCGATCACCTCGAGGCGGGGGAGTCCTTTTTGTGAAGGCGTGAACTCGGGTTCGGGCGGGTCTCCGCCCGCTTCTGGGGGTCCAAAACGTCCGAAGCCCTCGTAGTCGATGAACCCGAGATCATCGACCACACGGATCAGGTCGCCGACCGCCGCACCGGGCCAGACCTGCCAATCTTCGGGGCTCGGCTTGGCGTCGAGCCAGCCGCCGAAGGCCGGGACCGCGTCCCCGCCCGTGGCCGTGAGGACCTGGTCGCCACACCGGGCCTGGACCACCAAGATCAGCGCGCGCATGGGCTCACCCGTGGGGATGGCGTGGCCGGCTCCGACGTTGCGCACGGTGATCTGGACCTCGAGCGTCCCGCCCTCGATCGACTTGTCGATGAACAGGGCGGCCGCGAGCTGGAGCATGCCCGAGTCGGCGTTGCGCGGCCCCACCCAGCTGTGCGCCCGGACCGATCCCGGAGGCCTCAGCCAGCCCCGGGCGATACCCTGGAAGGGGATGTTTTCGGGTTCGAGGTCGGCCCCGTTGCCGACGCTGGGGTCCGCCGGCATGTGGCAGCTCGAGCACGGGGCCACGCCCTCGAAGGGGCCCCGGCGCCACTCTTCATAGGTGCTGTGTGTAGGCAGGCGGGCGCTGGGCCAGCGGGTCGGGTCGAGGCTCGTGCCCGGGACCAGGGCGGCCTGATCGTGTTGATGGCAGCCGCCGCAAAACTCGGCCTCGCGAAAGTGGGCGCGCTGCGAGGCGCCCATGCGCGGGTTGGGGACGTCGGCGTAGGGGCCGAAACTCAGGGGGGCCCACACACCCACACCCGCGTTGGCGGCCGGCTCGAGGGGACGGTGGACGGCGAGTCGACCGGCGACCCCCGGCGCGTCCGGGCCCGCACCCATGTCGACCGACTCGACCTTGTGGCACAGATCGCAGTGCACACCGGCCTCGTAGCTGGTCCCCGTGGCCGCGAGCAGGTCGCGCCCACCGAGCACGCCGTCGATCGCCGGCGCGTGGCAGTCGGCGCACTGACCAAAGGCGAGCGCGATCTGATCGCAGGCCTGCTCGTCTCCGCAGTCCTCGTTGAGGTCGGGGAGGGTGCCCGCGCCGAGGTAGCAGCGCGGGGCCGTGTCCTCGCTGCCGGGGACCAGGCCGATCCACCACTGGCCGCCGGCCGCCTCACAGTCGACTTGGGTGTCGAGGGCGGCTGCCGTGCCCGCGTAGATGTCTTGGACCACCGGGTTGCTGGCGCTTCGCCGGTGCGGGCTGGCGTGCCAGTCCTCCTTCATGGACGTGTGACAGTGGCCGCACTCGAGTGTATTCCCGGCGACACCCGGGATGCCTGGAGGGTTGAAGAGGTAGGCCTCGTTGTCGCCCAGCTCCGTGCTCACGAGCGCGTAGACCAGGACCTCGTCGGGGTGGTCGTCGACGACCACGAACTGGCCGCGGGTGCGCGAGAGCGGGTGTGAGGCCATGAGCGCCAGGTCGCCCGGGATGGTGGTGTCGATCTCGATCACCGCGCGGCCCTCGGCGTCGGTGAACACGGGCAGACCGACCCCACCTTGGATCACCGTCGCGCCCTCGAGGTCTGCACCGTCGAGGGTCACGTGGACCCAGCGCTCGATCGTGGCCGGGGTCGGCGTGGACGGCAGATCGGCGGTGTCGGTGTCGGTGTCGGTCTCGGATCCGTCGGCCGTGTCGGTGTCGGTGTCGGTGCTCGCCGTATCGGAGTCCGCGGTGTCGGTCGCCTGGGTGTCGTCGCCGCGGCAGCCTAGGCCTAGCCCCAGCCCCAGATTGAGCCCGAGCCCCAGCCCGAGCCCCAGCAGGGCGATCCACGAGGTCCCCGACCGGCGGGCCGTTCCGGGGGTCCGCCGCGGTAGTGGCCTCAGCCAGTCGGGAGCGATGGAGCGGCGGTCGTCCACGTAGGCTCGCAGGATAGCACCCCGACCTCAGTAGCCAATCCCGCGGTTGTAGCCCGGCCCTGGACCAGGTCGACGCCCGCGGCCGACTACGCGCAATCCCACGTCCCTGAGCTCGATCCCATAGCGCGCCCACGCCTCCTGTTCGGCTTCGGGCGGGACCGGCGAGAAGCCCTCGAAGAGCGTCCCATGTCCTGCGATGAGGTCGTCGGCATAGCTGCGCGCGAGCCGGCAAATCAGGGAGTTCGGCGAGTACAGGAAACTCGGATGCCGCTCACCGAGAGTCTCTGCCAGCTGTCGACAAGACTCGGAGACCACATCGGCCGAGGCGCTCGACGATGGCAGCACCAGCACGCGGGTCTGTAGATCCTCGTCGGCCAGGAGTTGCTCGGCGAGCCCTGTATCTGTCCTGCCCGCCGTAGCGACCAAAATGAGCCGATCCGTGGGGAGCCAGCTCTCCAGTGAGCACAGCGGGCGCATCAGCGGCCAGACCCCGAGCGCAAACAGGCCGATGCTCACCACGATGCTCGACACACGCGCAGGTGCCTTCATCGGGTCGACACCAACCGATATCCGCCGTCCGAGGTGTCCTCGTAGCGGATGCCCATACCGGTGAGCACGGGATGCTCGTCGCGCTTGGGGAGCACCTCTCCGTCGACGAGCCACACGATCTGGCCAGCGGAGCGGCCCGCGGTCTCGAGTTCTGCGCGAGCCCAGCGTTGGATGCGGAGGCAGATCGCTCGCCGGGGGACCAGCCGCATGCCGGGGTGTCCTGCGCGGACGCGTCGAGCGAGCATTTCGCAGTTGAGATCGACGATCTGTGGGTGTCCGAAATTCGACTGAGGGATGACGATCGCCAAGACGCGGTCTGAGAGCTCGGCGCTACGAGCCGCCTCGACGTGGGGCGCGGCAGCGTGGCAGCCCTCGGCCACGAGAACCGTGGCGATGTTCGGTGGCAACATGGTCTCCGCAGGAATCAGCAGACCCACGGTCCAGAGCAAGCCCACTCCTGCGATCCCCGAGCTGGCCAAGAGCGCGAAATCTCGCCACCGTCGACGCTTCACGCCCACACCCCGTTCATCCTGTTCATGTGAGGCCTCAGTGCCCAAAACGTTCCTCCAGTGTCATCTGCATGTAGTCGAGAGTGTCTTCAGCTCGCCTCAGGTTCAGCCGATCGCGGGGGTCGGCGGGGTCGAGGCGTCCCCAGGGATCGTCCACGGTGTTTTGCCAGCTCTCGATCGCCGAGACGAGCTGTGCACGGTCCTCATACCACTGGGGGTCCGGAAAATTGGCATGCGAAAGTGCCTCGAGCACACCTACACAATTTGTGTGTTCGCCGAGACCGGTGTCCCTGTCGGCGCCCATGTCCGGCATTGGAATCATCGAGCCCACACGCGCTTGGGCGATACAGGCGACGTGTGCCTCACATGCCTCGCTCTGTCCGGGGTAGTCTCGCCAATTGAGGAGGGCCCGCGCGTAGACGACCTGGGCCATGTCGGACCCCTCCGGCGCACACGCCACAAAATCGAGGTTGAAGATGCAGGCGTCGACCTGTTCACCAAAGTGTTCGTCACACCACATCCGACCCTCGCGTATGTAATGTAGATCGGAGAGGGTCGCCCCCAACTCGGTGAGCCGAGCGTCGCCGCCCGCCGCCATCCCGTAGGCCCAGATGCCGCGGTCCGCGAGCTGGGCCAGGGCTTCCGTATCGCTCGTCGGGTCGAGTTGGAACTCCGCCGTGACCAGCCCCGCCGGATCCTTCGATCTACACGGGACGCCCGGCCCTGTCCCGTATGCCGGTTGGGCCGCGGAGACTCGAGAGGGTCGATTCGGTTGCCCCATGTCGACGAACCACGCGGTGCCCGCGAACATGGCACATATGGCTGGACCGAGGGAGAGCCTCACAAGTGCACGATCCGAGTCCATTGTTGTTATGGTCGCACATTGAGGCCCGGGCTATGGGTAGAGGTGTCGCTCGCCTGGATCGAACCCGGAAGCCGCCCTCGCAGGGGCCCAGTCGTGGGGCTCAGCCTTGAGGCTCGAGCGGGGGTTCCCACAGCGCGTTGAGACTCAGGCCGCCCGGGTAGCCGTAGGAGGTCGCCCAGTCCACGCCGCCCACACTCACGCCCACCGGCTGGTCCGCGGTCAAGAACTGGGCTCCGTCCACGCAGTCTCCCTCGCCGCCTTGGCCGTCGATGTCGAGGTCGACCTGCCCGACCTCATAGATGGTCCCGGGGATCGGCGTGAAGTGGCTGTCGTCGATCTCCCCCAGGCAGTCGAGGCTGACGGTCGTGCCCTGTTCGCGCATGATGGTCACGAAGTCGCGCGGGTACGAGCTGTCGGTCAAAAATGGCAGCTGGGTCAGCCACTGCTCCACGGGGGTGGCCTGGAGCATGTAGGGGTCGCCCGTCGCCCCCTGGTCGCAGTTGTTGGGGGACTCCGAACTCGTGATCACGTTGTAGCAACCGCTCATGTACTGGACGAGCAGGAAGGGGTTGTCACCTGTCGCCTCGAAGCTCTCCGCCGTACTGAAGCCCGCCCAATCCCCGACCTGGGCCAGCTGGATGGGCCCGCCCGCGACCGGCGGGGTCAACGTGACGGTCGTGTCCTCGACCGCGCCGATGATCCGCCAAAACACGTCTTCGGGCTCCGGGTTGATGGCCGGGACCCGATGCGGATGCCGGCCGCCGACATAGTGCGTGCCCCAGGCCGAGAGCGGCAGCATCTGCTCTTCGAGATGATCACAGGCGTACCAGGGGAACTCCGGGACCATCGTGCAGTCGACCCCCGAGAACACGGCGACGGGGTGGTCCGCGCCCACGAAGAAGCCCGTGCCCTCGGCCCCCGAGGAGAAGTGCCAGGCGTCGAAGGCGTCGAGCATGAAGTCGCCGTCCTCGGTCAAGACCTCCGTGCCGTCTTCGATGGCGACCACGACCACCGAGCCGTAGGAGCTGAACTGCTTCCAGCCCGCGGACAGGTAGGATTGGTCCAGGGCGTTGACCGGCAGGAGCATGCTCGCCTCGGACACGTGTGAGAGCCCGCCGCCGACCGGGAACAGCTGCATCGCGGTCACTGGCACGCTCGAGCTGACCCGAAATGCCGCGTGCTCGTGCAGGCCCACCATGGAGACCATGTGGCTCTCGCCCGCGAGCACGCCCCCGGTGCCGTTGATCGGCGTCAACACGCTCTGGGTGGGCTGAATCTCAAAACTGGTGATCTCGCGCAGGGTCCCCCCGGGCCCGCGCATGTCCTCGATGGTGACCATCGCCGGCTCGGCGCTCGGGTTGCCCACGGAGATGCCGAAGGGCAGGGCGTTCGGGTAGCTGGGGAACTGGACCGCGAAGAATTCACAGCCCACGCTGGTCGCCGGCAACATGTCGATGTTGTCGCAGGTCAGGGGGATGCCGTTCCCCCCACTGTCGCCACTGTCCCCGCTGTCCCCGGGATCACCGAGGTCGAACTTCACGCCAGCCTCCTCGTCTTCGCCGTCAGTGGCCGTGTCGGAGTTTGTGCTGGAGTCGGATCCGGTCGAGCCGGAGGTGGCGTCGTCGCTGCTCTCGCCGGTGGGATCCGTGTATGTGTCGGCGTCGCCGGGGCCCACGTCCGAGTCGCCCGTCGGCCCGGCGCTGTCGTCTCCGTCGGCGTCCACGCCTCTACAGCCGACGCTGCCCAGCGCGAGGGTGCAGAGGGTCAGGTTCAGAAGGGACAGACCGACGCAGCGCATGGCTCAGGATCCCGGCATCGAGGGGGCCGGTCAACCACGCTGTCCCCGCCCGGGCGCTGCGGGGACAGCGGGGACATTGTCATTGATATTGTCACTGTCTTGATACAACGGACATTGCGATCACGACATATAGTGATGATAAAAATAGTCAGCTGATCGCTATCGAGCGACCGACGAGGCCCGCGTCCGCGTCCGGTGGATCGAGGGCACGGCGACCGGGTACCGAATGCCGTCGTGAGTCACCCGCACAACCGCGTCGATGGCCCCGAGCCGCCCGGGCTCGAGCACTTCGTGGTTCGCTCCGGGACCTCCGAGCGCGGGCATGGACCCGGTGAGCGCCGTCGGGAGCGGCACGGTCACGACCGTGCCCTGGCCATCGCTGAGTGTGCGGACATCCGCGTACTCGCTGACTTGGACTTCGCCCTGAGCCCAGAACTCGAGCGACTGGGCGCCCGAGCGACCCTCGGGCAGGACGTCGTCGTAGATCCACCAGTCCTCGATCCCGTCGGCGAGCAGGAGCCCGACCAAGATCGGCTGGGTGATCCGCTCGCCGCCCGTCGAGCCCTCGCTGTCCCAGGCGGTCAGGGTGCTGATCCGGTTGTAGGCCTTGTCCCAGGTCCAGTCCGAGACCCACGAGTTCCCGCAGTAGCTCATGTAGTCGTGGGCGGCGCCGGGTGTGTACAGATGGAAGTTGCGGATTCCGAACCCGAACACGCCGATCTTGCCGTCGTCGTAGGGGTAGCTCGGGTCTGGACCGGCCGCGCCGCCGCCGGGGCAGGCCACGTGGCTGAAGCCCTGGTTGTGGCCGACCTCGTGCACCCAAGTCCGGGCGCTCTGGGAGGGCGGGAAGATCTCGGGCTCTTCGCCCTCGTCGGGATCACCGGCGCTGACAGGTCGGTTGAAGACGGTCGCGGCCACCCGCGAGCTGCCCTCGGACTTGCTGGCGCTGGTCAGCCAGGCGATGCCCGCGACGTCGCTGACGCCGCTTCCGCGAACGTCGATGAGCGCGTGGTAGTAGACGTTGTCGGCTGCGCCGTCCGCGATCTTGAGCTCGCGTGTGGGCCCGAGGAGTTGGCCGAGGCTGGAGAGCTGCTGGGAGCGGACCAGGGGCTCGTCACGGAACTCGATCTGCACGGTCTGGACCGGGTTCTGTTGCAGCATCTCGTCCCGGAACAAGGTCAGATCCGAGGCGTCCATCTCGACCAGGGTCGGCGGATCGTAGTGCTCATAGAGCACCGGGACGATCATGATCTTCATCTCGAGGGCCGTGGTTTCGAAGCCGATCTGCTCGGGCTCGGGGGGGATCGAGTGGAGCCCGGGGGCGAGGGTGGAGACGTCGATGCTCTTGTCGGACTCGCGCAGCTCGATCCACATGGCGGTCCCGGGCACGGCCTCCTCGGCGAGTACGCTGAAGTAGAAGCTGCTGGTGAACACCCGCGGGACCGAGTCCTCGCTGACGAAGCGGGTGACATGTCGGACCAGGGCCTCGCCGCCGCCGGGCGGGGTGATGTGCAAAAACGCGGTGAGATCACGCTCGATCCAGGCGCCCGGGTCGTCGATGACGTACTGGAAGCGGATCACCGTGTCGCGGTTGCGGACCAGGTAGGTGTTGCGGTCGGAGCCCAGCCACTCGCCGGCCCGCGCCGCGAGCACGGCCGTGCCCTGGTTGATCTCCACGTCGGTGATCGAGATCCCCATGGCCGGGCCGCCGAGCTCGGGAGGAGGAGGGGTGGGATTGTCGGTTTCGGTTTCGGTGCCGCCCTCGCTCTCGCCGATCTCGTCGAGCCCATCCGTCGATGTGAGGTCGTCGCCACAGGCGCTCACGCCGGCAAGGGTCGCCGCGCAGGCCAGTACAACAAGGGTGTCGGGGGACAGCGAGAGGCCACGCATGTGTCGCACAGCCTACACCTCCCGGCCTAGCTCGGGTGGGTCTGGCAGTCTGTGCGTAGCGCGCCTTTGTTCCTGGAACGCACCCGTCGCGGTCGTCCGGGGCCGATCGGCTTCAACGTGGCCCGAGTTTCGCCGAGCAAAGTCGCGGCCTTTGGAGCGAGTCGGCCGTTGGAGCGAGTCGGCTCTCGGGAGCGCGCGATTGCTCCCGCGAGCGGGCCGCCGCGTTCGGCTCCTCAGGGGGTGACTCCGGCACCCGAATCCATCCCGACGCCAGGTCGCCAAAGCCCGCGGAGCCCGGTACAGCCGTCTGCGCTGGGCAGGGCGCGCCATTTGGGGATGTTCGACAGCTGCGCGAGCCCGTGTTAGGAGCCGGTGGCGAATTGGCGAGCGCGTGGGAGCTCTGAGGCTTCGACACACGCAAAAACTGGGCGTCTCACACGACGTCGGCCGCCCAGGACAATCATCCCGCTCATTCGCGTGCTGGTGCACATGACGACCCCCGATCCCTTTGATGGCGTGCCCGCGCCCCTCGCCGACGCCATGAAGGCGCGCGGTTTCACTGAGCTCACCGCCATTCAAAAGGCGGCACTCGAGCCTGGCCACGAGGGCCGGAACCTGCGTATTTCCTCCGTTACGGGCTCGGGCAAGACCATCGCCCTGGGCCTGGTCTTGGCCAGCGCGCTGCTCGAGACCGACGGCGCCCCGAACTCGGGGCCCATGGTCTTGGTGATCGCGCCGACGCGCGAGCTCGCCATGCAGGTCCGCGGGGAGCTCGACTGGCTCTACGCCAAGGTCCGCGGCGTCCACGTCGAGGTCGTCACCGGCGGCGTCGACATTCGCGGCGATCGCCAGCGTCTGGCCCGTCGTCCCAAGGTCCTGGTGGCCACGCCCGGGCGCCTGCTCGACCACATGCGCACTGGCGCGGTGGATGTGGGCTCGGTCGCACATGTGGTCCTCGACGAGGCCGACCAGATGCTCGACATGGGCTTCCGCGACGAGCTCGAGGCGATCATGACGCAGCTGCCGGAGGAGCGGGCCAGCCACCTGGTCTCGGCTACCTTCCCGCCCGCGGTCAAGCGGCTCGCCGATCGGTTCCAGAGTGACGCGGTCCAGCTTCAGGGCACGGCCCTGGGTGCGCCCAACCAAAACATCGAGCACACGGCCTACATCGTCAGCAACCAGAACTTCTACGCGGCGCTGGTGAACCTGCTGTTGCTCGCCCAGGGTCGGCGCTGCCTCGTGTTTGTGCAGCGTCGCGTCGACGCTGCCGAGCTCTCGGCGAAGCTCGCCGGTGACGGCTTCTCGGCCCTGCCCTTCAGCGGCGACCTCAGCCAGGCCCAGCGCACGCGCACCCTCGAGGCCTTCCGCCACGGCATCGTCAACACGCTGATCTCCACCGACGTGGCCGCCCGAGGCATCGATGTCGCCGACATCGCCACTGTCGTGCACGCGGACCCGCCCAGCGACGCCGCGAACTACACCCACCGCAGCGGCCGTACGGGCCGCGCCGGGCTCAAGGGCACGAGCTTGATCTTGCTGCCGCCCAAGGCCGAGCGCTACGTTCGTTCGATGCTCCGCAACGCCCGGGTCGAGGCCACCTGGGGGTCGGTCCCGAGCCCCAAAAAGGTCGAAAAGGCCCTGCGCAAGCGGACCCGCCGGCTGCTGCACGCGCTCTTGGACGCCCAGGAAGATGCCGGACAGGCAGCCAAGGACGAGACCGAGGTCGATGCGGTCCCGGCCGAGGTCGATGCGGTCCCGACCGAGGTCGATGGAGACCCGACCGAGGCCTCCAGCCCCGGGACCGACGAGGCTCCCGCGGAGACGGCCGAGGCCAAGCCCAAGTCCGCCCATATCCCCGCGCCCGACGTGGGCGAGATTCCCACGCTCACCGACGCCGACCGGGAGTACGCCGTCAAGCTGCTCGATGAGCGCGACCCGGTGACCTTGGTAGCGACGTTGCTCGAGATGGCCAAGCCGACCTTGGCGCGCGAGCCCATGGCGATCGTCGAAGGTCGCTCGTTCCGCGACCGGGACGACCGCAGCCAGGGTCGAGGCCGAAACGCGCGTGGTCCGGACTGCGACCGCCCCGACAAGCGTGGCCGGCGAGAGCCCGGAGGACGCGACGCCCGCGGAGATGGGGGGGGCGGCCTGTCGCCCGTAGGCGAGGATTTCGTCCGCTTCGAGATCAACTGGGGGCAGCGCGAGGGCGCGACCCCGGGTCGGCTCCTGGCCCACCTCTGTCGGCGAGGCGAGATCACCTCGCGCTACGTCGGAGCTGTGAGCATCGGCCGTCGGGACTCGACCTTCGAGGTCGCCAAGACCGTCGCCGAAGACTTCGGCCAGAAGGTCGCCGTGACCGACGCGCGCGACCCGAACCTCAAAATCTCCCGCGCCGACTGACCGACTGACCGACTGACCAGGGCGGCAGGCAGGGCCCACTCAGTGGCCCAGGTCGACCAGGGTGCTCACGATCACCACCCCCGTCCATGCTGGCGCCACGGGATCACCCGTGGGCACCAGCATGAGGTCGAGATCCAGGGCCTCGCTGTCGGCGGTCACGATGCTGCCGCCGATGCAAAACCACGGTTCACGAGCGGCGAGCGCGGCTGGGTCGATGTCAGCGATCGTCGTCGGGGCGTCGGGGAACAGGCGCTCGTCGATGTCGGTACCTTCGAGAAAGTCGAGGGCCAGGATTTCTCCGTATCCGCAGAAGTCGAAGCGATCGCGCTCCACCAACCTCGCCAGGGCTTGGCCGGGGGTGAGGAGGGCATCGGCGACCGACATCTTCGGGAGCGTAATTGCAATGTCGCTGCTGCTGGACATGGGTCAGTGCCGAAGCGTCAGCGTGGGGACGCGGCGATGTTGCCCCCGTCCACGGTCACCACACAGCCGGTCGTGCTCGGTGCAGTAGCGAGGTGCAGGAAGGTGTCGGCCACGTCCGCTGCGCTGACCTCTCGGCCCAGGAGGTTGGAGCGGTAGTAGGCGTCGAGCTCGAGCCCCCGGGCCGCAGCGCGCTTCTCGACGTCGACCTGTGACAGGAGGCGGGTCCGAATTCGATCGGCGTTGATGGCGTTGGCCCGGACCCCGATCGGCCCGCCCTCGATGGCGTACTGCTTGGTCAGGGCGACCAGCGCGGCCTTGGGCAGGGCGTAGGGACCAAATTTTGCGCCCGGGTTGAAGGCGGCCTTGGAGGCGTTGAAGAGTAGGTAGCCGCCCATGCCCTGGGCTTCGAAGACACACATGGCGGCGGAGGCCAGGGTCTGGTGGGCGAAGAAATTGACCTCGAAGCTCGCCCGCAGCACGGCGTCGGGGCAGGCGGCGATCGGGGACTGGGGCGCGTAGCCGGCGTTGGAGACCACCCCGTCGAGGCCGCCGTAGTGACTCACGCAGCGATCGACGCTGGCCCGCAGGGCCGCCGGGTCGGCGACGTCGAAGCAGGCGAAGGCGGCGTCGAGCTCTGCGGCGAGGGCCTCGAGAGGGGCGGCCTCCCGGTCGACCAAAAACAACGCGGCGCCGGCTTTGGCGAAGCTTCGAGCCGTGGCCTCGCCGATGCCCCGGGCGGCCCCGGTGATGTAGACGATGTGGCCCTCGAGTCGGCGGGGCGATCGCTTGCCGAGCTTGGCCTGCTCGAGGGACCAGTACTCCATGTCGAAGAGGTCCGACTCGGGCAGGGCCTGAAAGCGCCCGACCTGCTCGGCGGCGGTGATGACCTCGATCGTGTGGGTGTAGAGATCCGCGGCGACGCGGGCGGCCTTGGGGGAGGTGCCCACACCGATCAAAAGCGCGGGTGTCGAGTCGGTGGCCCGGACCAGGATCACCCGCGGGTCCGCGTCGAGGGGCTGAATCACGCGCTCGGGCCTCGCTGTCCGCTGGCGGTCGACGTAGGCCCGGTAGCGATCGCGGAAGCCGGCGAGGCGAGCGTCGAGTTCGGCCAGGTCGTCGAGGGAGTCGAGGATCAGGGGTGTCGCCTTGGTTCGGATCACGTGGTCCGGGGTCGCGGGCCCGCGCTGCGAGACCGCGTCGAGATCGGCCCGCGCGAGGTAGCGGGCGATGGCCGGGCCGGTCCGCGCGTCGAGAAAGTAGGGCCGCTGGGTCCCGCCCGCGGCTGGATCGCGCGCGAGTCGACCGCGGAGCGAGGCGGCGTGGATGTCGAGGGCGACAGCCCTGTCGTCCGTGTCCAAACTCTGGGAATCGGGACCCGAAGCGCTCGCGGCGATGAAGGCCTCGGCCTCGCTCACCGCCCGGATGTGTCGCTCATAGGACTCGCGGGCGCTCGCCCCCCAGGTGAACAGGCCGTGCTGGAGCAGGAGCAGGCCTTCGCAGTCCGGGTTGGCCTCGGCGGTCTCGGCCGCGAGTTTGGCCAGCGCGAAGCCGGGCATGATGTAGGGCACCACGGCCAGGCGGCCCCCGAACAGGCGCCCGCAGATCGCCGCGGCGTCGGCTTGGTCGACCAGCGCCAAGATCGCGTCGGCGTGTGAGTGGTCGATGAACTTGGCCGGCAGGAACCCGTGCAGGAGCGTCTCCACCGAGGGGTTCGGGGCGCCCGCGTCGAGCAGGCGGGTGCGCTGAGCGTTGACCATGTCCTCGTCGGAGAGGGCCTGGCGCGAGCGCAGGACGGTGAGCGTGTCGAGGCGGACCGCGGGCAGGCCGGCGGGGGCGATGTCACCGAGGTCCCAGCCGCTGCCTTTGACACACAGCACGTCGACGCGCGCGCCCGTGTCGTCGATGAGCTGGGTCTTGACCGAGGTGTTGCCGCCTCCGTGCAGCACCAAGCTCGGCTCGGCACCGATCAAGCGTGAGCTGTACACACGCAGGGCGACGTCCTCGTTGCTGTGCGGATCGCCCGCGAACTGGGCGATGGCGTCTCGGGCGTCGGCGTCGTTCCAGCGGCTGTCCATGCCCGGGTTGTACCGGACCGGCCGGGCACCTGCGTGCCCCGTCCGGCCCCGTCGGTCTGGCCTGTCGGCCCTATACACACGAACAGTGACCAGGCGGACAGAGGCGCAGGTGCTCCGTTTTTTTGCGGCAGGGATCGGCCGTCCGTACGGTGCAGGGGACCGCGATGACCTGGCTCAACCGCATCTTGCTCGCCTTGTTCATCACCGCGGCGATCGCCTTTTTGCCCAGCTACGACGAGCTGGGTACGGAGGACCTCGCCAGGGTGAGGACCGAGCGTGTGGACCTCCGAGCGGGAAACGCGGGCCTGCGCGATGAGATTCGTCTGCTCGAGGCCGAGGTCCAGGCCCTCCACCGCGACCCGGACGATCCCGCCGACGCCGAGCGGGTCGACCGAGAGCTCGCCCGCATCGCCCGTGAAGACCTCAACATGATCATGCCCGGCGAGCTCGTCTTCGAGGTCCAGCGACCGGCGCCGACCCGCGGAGGGAGCCCGCTATGACCGCGGTCGCTCGCACGATCTACCGGGCGCGCCAGCAGGCCACCGAGTGGTGGGGACTGATCGTGGTCGTCGCCTTCGCCTATCTCCTGGGCATGGGCCAGTTCTCGGCCAAGCGCCTGTGGGCGGGGGACCTGCTCGTGCTCACGGGGCTGGCGATCTACGCGGCGACCTTGGCCCGGGCGCTCATGCGTGAGCTCAGCCCGGCCAGCGTCGAGGGCTCCCGGCGGCGGGGTACGGCGGCGGCTGCAATCGAGGCGGGTCACGAGCTCGAGCTCGGCCTGCTCTTGGTCACCGGCGTCTACATTCTCATCGTCGCCACGGGCGGTCTCGGCAGCTTCCTCTATCCGCTGGTCTACGCCCTGGTCTCGTTTTTGTTGATCGTCAACAAGCGGCGCTGGGTCGCGGCCGTGTGGCTGGGCGCGACTTGCCTGCTCGAGTTCACGGTCGGCTACGCCAGCCACCGCGCCGGGCTGAGTGCAGTCTGGGGCCCGGTCGCCATGCACCTGACCTACCTGGCGTTTTTCGCAGCGGGCAACCTCTTGATCTTGACCAGCTTGGCCACGCGCCTGCGGGGCCAGCACGCCGACAGCATCAGCACCGAGCTCGCGCGGATCCGCCAAGAGGCCAGCGACTTCCGGCTGATCGCCTCTCAGCTGCCCCTGGCCAGCCGGGCCGCGCGGACCCGCGAGGACGAGGAGCTGCGCATGGCTCAGGGCGCGGTGCACCACGTCCACGAGCAGCTGTTTTTCACTATCGATCTGCTCTCGGTGTCCCTCGATCTGCACACGGCGGCTCTGTTGTGGGTGCAGTCCGAGGATGACCAAGACGCCGGCGGGCGCCAGCAGAGCCGGCACACACCCAAGCTGGTCATCAAGGAGATGGCCACGGTCTCGGAGATGGTCTGCGACGACCCGGTGATCGATTCTCCCGGCGTGCTCGCGGCGATCTTGCGTGACCCCAAGCCCCTGCGTCTCAAGGCCCTCGGGGGCAAGCGCCTGCCCCCCTACTACCGCGGCCCGGAACCGATCACGGACCTCTGTGCCGTGCCCCTGACCGACGGCAAGGTCGTGCGAGGTTTTCTGTGTGCCGACCGCATCGACGATCGCCCGTTCACCGATCAGGAGCAGGACGCTCTTTGCAAGGCGGGCGCGCAGTGCATGCGCATCATCGAGCAAGAGCGCGCGTTCGCGGCGGTCGAGCGCGGCAAGTACGAGCAAGAACAGTTCTATAGGGCCAGCGAGCTCCTCAATCAGGCCCTGACCCTCGACGATGTCTACGCCAAGACCTTCGCGGCGCTCTCGGCCATCGCCCCCTACGAGATCGCCGTGGTCACGCGCCACGACGTGGGCAGTGGTTGCCACGAGGTGCTGGCGGTCGATCGGCCCCCGGCCCCCGAAGACCGGGGAGGGTCGGTCGACGATGCCCACTGGGAGGAGCTGGCCGAGGGTCTCGTCGGGATGAGCTTTCCCGACGGCGCCAGCTTGGTTTCGATGGCGGTCAAGAATCGCCACCACATGCCGGCGACGGGGGACTACCCCGACAGCGCCGTGGCCGTATTCGATGGCGAGAGCAAGCTCGACCAAGCGCGCAGCGTGTTGGTGTTGCCGCTGGTTCGGGGTGAGCAGGTCTTGGGCACGGTCACGGTGGTCAGCTCTCGGCCCAAGGCCTACCCCCCTGCGACCCGCGAGATGCTCCGGGTGATCAGCCACCAGGTCGGCGTCAGCCTGCAAAATGCCCGTATGTATCAGTCGATGGAGGAGCGGGCGACGACCGATGGCCTGACCGGACTGACCAATCACCGTGCGTTCCAAGAGCGCCTCGAGCAGCTCCACGATCTCGCCGAGCGCACCAACCAAAAGTATTCGATCATCCTCACGGATATCGATCACTTCAAGAACGTCAACGACACCTACGGTCACCCCGTGGGCGACGCGGTGCTCAAGCGGGTCGCGGCCATCTTCACCCGCTGGGCCCGCAAGGTCGATATCGTGGCCCGCTACGGGGGCGAAGAGTTCGTCTTGGTGTTGCCCGACACGGACGCGGAGGGGGCGGCTGTGTTCGCCAACCGTCTGCGCGAAGAGATCGCTGCCCAGATCATCACCTCGGACAACGGCAGCTTCTCTGTGACCTTGTCGCTGGGTGTGGCCGAGTATCCGCGCGACGGGACCAAGCGCCACGAGCTCATCGAGCGCTCCGATCAAGCGCTCTACTACTGCAAAGAACACGGTCGCAACATGGTCGCCAAGGTCTGCGATCTGCCCTGATTTCCGGCCAGATCTCTGGCCTGGAGTTCGCTCGGCTGCGCGGGGCGAGAGCGCGCGAACGCAAAGATCAGTCGATTCACAATTCTACGTAAAGTGAAGGTAAGTAGCCGGCGCAGGGCTCGCTATGGGTGCACCATGGTCGAAGCCATGCAAACACGCCTCCCCTCTCCCGCTCGCAGTATCGCCGTGCTCTCGCTCGGGCTGTTCGCGTGCGCAACTCCAGCGCAGGGCGACGAAACAGAGTCCGAGACCAGCGCAGAGACCAGCGCCGACCAAGACGGGGATTCGGGCGAGTCTCAGAGCAGCGGGGTGGCCGCTGGAGGCTGCGACCCGGCGACCTTCGTCGGGGCGATCACCCTGAGTCTGGAGGACGAGTACACCGGCTTGCAGGGCCAGGTGAAGAGCGCTGTGACGCCCTCCTTTGTGCCCGTGGCGGTCGCCAGCGAGGGTGTCTGCACCTTCTACCAGCCGCCGAACTTGTTTTGTGATCCCCCCTGTAGCGCGGGCGAGACCTGTGGCGCCGAGGGAGCCTGCATCCCCACGCCCACGCCGATCTCGCTGGGGACGGTCAGCATCGACGGTCTCGGGGCGGCCATCGATATGCAGTCGAGCGCGCCAGCCTATTTCTATACCTACCTCGGCACCCTGGCCCATCCGCCCGTGGACGAAGGGAGCGCCCTGACGATGCGGGCCAGCGGGAGCGAGAGCGTGTCGCCCTTCACCCTCGGCGCGTTTGCGATCACCGCCCTCGAGGTCGACGCGAGCAGCGTGACGCTGGAGCAGGACGTCCCCGTGGCCGTCACGTGGACGCCGGGGGGCGAGCCCTCTGCGACCATCTTGGCGGTCCTCGACATCGCCCAACATGGGGGCAACCCGGGGTCGATACGCTGCGAGTTTCCCGACCAGGGGGCGCTCGAGATCCCGGTGGCGCTGACCAATCAGCTGCTCAATCAGGGCTTTTCTGGTTTCCCCAGCTTGGTGCTGACGCGGCGCTCGGTCGACCATGTGCAGACCCAGGGGGGCTGCCTCGAGTGGCTCATGTCCTCGACCCAGGCGCTCTCGGTGATCATCGACGGGCTGACCTCCTGCGGTGACGACGAGGACTGCATCGCTCCCGAGACCTGCCAACCCGATCTGAGCTGCGGCTGAAGCCCCCACGACGCGAGACCATGACCATGACCACGCCTATGACCATGCCTATGACCACGACCACCACTCTCTGGACCACGAGCCTGGCGCTGCTCGCCCTGACCTGCGCAGCCACGGCCTGCAGCGACGATGGGGCCAGCGAGGACAGCTCGAGCGCGGGCGCGACCGGAGAGACGGACACGGGCCCCGAAACCGGGGACGCCGATGAGGTCGGCGAGACCAGCGGGAGCAGCGAGAGCAGCGAGACCACGGAGGGGGGCACGGCCGAGACCACGGACGAGGGCGAGACCGAGACCGCGGAACAGGGCACGGGGGAGACCGAGGGTGGCTACGAAGGCCCGCTCCAGGAGTGGTGCAGCACCCAGGCCGAGGACTTCTCGTTTTTCGTGACCAGCATGAGCGCGCTGTGGACCTTGTCCGGCGATCCGATCTCCGATCTCGAGGGCGGCTTCGGGGGCGACTTCGGAGGCCTCGAGGGCGCCGATGCGATATGCCAGGAGATCGGTGTCGCCACCGGGCACGGCGACAAGACCTGGCGCGCCTTTTTGAGTGTCACCGACGACGGCGCAGGCTCCCCGATCCACGCCATCGAGCGGATCGGGGAGGGGCCCTGGTACGACGCCAACGGTCGACTCGTCGCCTCCGGTCTCGCCGGCCTCGAGGGCGAGCGACCCGACGGCGACATCCAGTCCACGGACGACCTACCCGACGAGTGCGGGGTCCCCATCTCCCTGCTCGGAGATGCCCACGACGTGCCCACCGGCTCGGACAAACAAGGCATGCTCAACAACTCGGATCCCGAGTGGACCTGCATGGA
>Ga0256845_1001093_pt1 | contig 22938 bp, 22 predicted proteins | sample RiftiametaG_FD_189101 | JGI IMG/M metagenome (GOLD analysis project Ga0256845, IMG submission 189101) | Tube worm associated microbial communities from hydrothermal vent at the East Pacific Rise, Pacific Ocean - Riftia | ecosystem: Host-associated > Annelida > Integument > Unclassified ... | reverse complement strand
CTTTGTGGCAGCAGTGGATAAGCATTGTTATTATCTTGTTCATGAATAACTTCTTTGATGCTGTTTTTAAAATTCAACAATTCTAACGAGCAATTTGTTAAGACAGAATCCAGCGCCTCAGCCAGTCTATTAACAGTCGTTTGAATATCGCCAATAATCTCTAATTGTGGAAAATAGACCTCATCCACTTGCGCTGAATTAAAATTAACATGAATAACCTGAGTACCACCTTCACGCATAAAAAACGGCGGTTTTTCCACCACATCATGCCCAATGTTAATAATCAAATCTGCCATTTTAACCGCTCTGTGCAACACATCACCCTCTGATAATGCCGCCGTACCAAGGAACAAAGGGCTTTTGCAACTTACCACGCCTTTGCCCATTTGTGTGTTAAAAAAAGGAATACAAGTTTTATCAATAAAATCTTGCATGGGTTTAAACAATTTTTTCCGATTGGCACCAGCACCAATTAAAACCAACGGATTTTTAGCCTTTTTAATCATTTCCACCGCAATTTCTATCGCCTGCTTGTCCGCATCAGGACGACGAATTTCATTCACAGGAAACAAACGCCACTCTTTCACCTCTTCAGCAGCCACATCTTCGGGCAATTCCAAATGCACTGCCCCCGGCCTTTCCTCCTCTGCCAAACGAAACGCATCCCGCACCATTGGTGGAATCATACCGCCATTCACAATTTGCCGACTAGATTTGGTCAATGGCTCCATCATCCGCACCACATCAATAATCTGAAACCGCCCCTGTTTGCTAGAATGAATCGGCTTTTGCCCTGTAATCATCAACATCGGAAAAGCCCCAAGTTGCGCATATGCCGCACAAGTGACCAAATTGGTCGCCCCCGGCCCAAGCGTCGCTAAACACACCCCCGCCTTACCCGTTAAACGCCCATAAGTCGCCGCCATAAAAGCCGCCCCTTGCTCATGACGAGTAAGAATAAAGCGAATGGATGACGACCTCAAAGAATCCAATAAATCCAAATTCTCCTCACCAGGAATACCGAAAATATACGCCACGCCTTCGTTTTCCAATGCTTTTACAAATAAATCAGATGCTTTCATTTTTTATATTCCCCTAAATTTATAGATACGATGCCTCGCCAATAGCGATTTTCCATCTTTTAAAACCGTGCAATAAACAACCAATAATACACAAAGTATTCAAACACATTGTCAGTATAGTTATATTATTTACAATCGTTATTCTAAAGGCAACTCAAACCTTAAAGTGCATTCAAATACTCTATTAATTTATACATTGTAGCAAAAAAAGGTTTATTAATAATGCTTTACCCAGTCAAAAAAAATATCTTAACGCAAAACACCCTGGACTTCTCTCTCCAATAAGCTACTTCATTATGCTGCCAACAGATACAAACCAAATTCTACAAAAACCACACAGGTAAAATCAAGCATTATGCGCAATAACAATACTCAACGAATCTTAATATTTGGCAATGCTGGTTCAGGCAAAACCACTTTGGCTAAAAACTATGCTGATAAGCACGATCTTCCACACTTGGATCTTGATGAATTGGCGTGGTTGGATACAAAAATACCTGAGCGTAAGCCTTTGAAGGAAAGTGCTAGGCTCATTAATGCATTTGTGAAAAAAAATAAGAGTTGGGTTATTGAAGGTTGTTATTCAGATTTGCTTGATTTGCTAGAAAGTATTGCGACAAAAATGATTTTCTTAAACCCCGGTGTCGATACTTGCATAAGTAATTGCAAAGCTCGGCCTTGGGAGCCTCATAAATACAAAACTGCAGAAGCGCAAAATAAAAACTTAGGTATGTTATTGCAATGGGTAAGTGATTATCCTGTTAGAGAAGATGAGTTTTCATTAAGCGCCCACAAGGCATTGTTTGAGCGTTTTAAGGGAAATAAAATTGAGCGCACTTCGAATGAAAGAAAATAAAGGTGTCAATAATGATGGCTTACGCCATTTTCAAAGAAAATAACATTAAACAACGCTACTTGTTGCTTCATACACGCCAGTAACAATGGAAATGTAGATTGCTGAGGTGATGGAGGTGCCAGCGATGACACCAATGAGGATATTTTTGAGTTTGATATTGATAATAGAAAGAAAGTAGATTAGCACATTGATTGAAACGCCTGGAATAAAGCATAGGGAAAAAATAATGGGGATTTCTTTACTTTTGATTTTTTGTTCAAATTGAAGTATTTTTTCTGGCACTTTGAAATTAAGTTTATGGGAAAAATGATAAATTATTAGGCAATAGCTGATAATTGCGATTTGAATAGCAAAAAACACTTGAATGAAAGAAAAAAGATAGATGCCTGCCAATAAGAATACGGTACCGGGTAACAGCGTTAATCCCCTGATAATCAGAATTAAAATATAACCAATATAGGCAATTAAAAAATGTTGCTCAGTTAAAACAGCCTTAATCATCTCGGGATCAATTTTATAATCTATCAAATATAGGTAAGCAACGACGGCTATATTGAGCGCAATAAACCCATAAAACAGATATTTTTTGTTAGTATTTTTCATTATCAGTAACCTTTATTTTATTTAATTGTTGGTAAAAATCAGACAAATCTTCTTGCTTCCCATATCTGGGCTTGTCGTGCATTTTTAGAAAGGGGCGTGAATTAAGTTCTAAAAAAATACAGGCTTGCGCATTAAAATCAACCTCAATGCCTTGCTCACAAATCACATCAATGCCGAGAATATTGGCATCAAAAAAAGTGAGTATTTTTTCCAAATCCTGTTTGTTTTGCCTGGTTAAGACTTTTTTATCAATAATTTCAACGCTAGAACCTAATTTCAGCGCTATTTTGTGATGCAAATACACTTTTTGCCCCGCCACAGGCACACTAGAAAGGCACATTTTTTGCTGCTTTAAGTGTCGTTTAATGGCTGAATTTTTAGGAATAGGATGGACAATCGGTAATAAATCCATCTGTTTTCTAATTAAATTTTCGTCATCAATCAGTTGATTTATATCGCTCGTGCTGTTGCCAATAACAAAAGGAGGATAGCGCCTAAGAATAGACATTACACCAAGTTTGGTCATAACCACACGATAATTTTTACCCAATAAATATTGCTCAATAATGCTCACTGGCCACCATTTTTTAACGCCAATACTGGCTTTTAACAATGCGGTGTTGTTGTTAATGGGGAAATATGCACCTCTGGAAAAGCCGCCAACATTGGGTTTAACCACCAAGGGGAAGGCGTGTTTTTTGGCAAACTTTAGAGCACTGATTGGATTAACAAAGGTACTGCCTTGTGCATACGGCAGATTATTTTGCGCAAAAGCTGTTCGTGCTTGTGATTTAGAACGGCAGGCACGACGCACTTCAAGTGGATTGTAATCACTACAACCTGAGAGAAAAAATCGTGATAAAAATCGATGTAGCCAAAGTTTTGTCATTTAACTTTTGATTGGTAATGCTTGATGATTTTCTTAAAAAACACAAAGCGATTAAAATGTTGTTTGGGTATAGAGCCACTTGCTTTAACCAGATGATACATACTGTTTTTAATAAACCGATGCTTGGCTTTTTTAGACAGTTTATTGTCCAATAAATTTATAGGAAAAGGGGCGAACAAATTAACTTCAATAATATGAAACAACCCTGCCAATAAATCAACTCTAGAATTAACCCTAAGCCCTACTCTGGCAATGCGAAAATTGGGCAATGCTTGCAGATGTGAGGTGATTTTTTTAAGTTCATTTTGACTAAAAGTATCACTACAGTCTTGATACATAACATTGGAATTGTAAATGTTATTAATAGGATAGCGCTCATCCGATTGGTTAATCGACTGGGTAATGGTTAGCACTGCAAGTTGTTGTAGATTGTCAACATCCCGAATGTAGAAAATTTCATATTCTTGCGTTTCGGATGCCGCTTGCTGGACAATGTAGGGGATTTTGCTTTTTATCTTAATATTTAAAAATGCCGCTTTTGTGTCAATCCTGACGATACCGTTGGAATTTTGCCCCCATTCTGGCTTTAAAAACACAGGGAACTCAGTGGGCAAATGATTTTTATCAAAATAACATTGTTGCAAGCGCCATTGCAAAGGAATGCGTTTGTCCATATCAATTTTAGAATAAAAACCTTTTTCTTTGTTATACCACTCAGCATTAATCTGAAAATAATACCACGGCGGAATACCAAGGCGTATTGACCAGAGAATATAGTAAAAAATTAATTTAACCGTCAAGCGCTTCTCCTAACATTTATGAAATTCCAAGATTGAGGCACTGTGCTCAAATTGGGTTTTTCTTTTAATGTTTTAACGCTTTGATGATTGATAAAATTTTCAGATTTTTTCAAAACTTGAGGTTTAAAATATCAATTGTTTTTGATAGATTTTTCTGCATCAGCATTCAGTATTAAGATTTTCTATTAATGAATAATAAAACAATACCTAAAATAAGAATAGACAACGCTGCATTTGCCAATAGCGTATCCGTGCATAAACCGGGATTAGAAAATACCGCTTGACAAGCCGCTTCATCATCCACCGACCAAGTTGGCTTCCAACCCAATGGCGTGAATAAATGAAAAAATATTGCACCCGCCATTACCACTGACGCCATCAATCCACCAATACAGTGAAGTTTTGCCCTGTGTTTCCATAAAACAATCGGAGCAAGTAACACCGAAGCAGTTGCCAACTCTGCTAAACCAATAAAAATCGCACCATATTCAGTGAACAGTGCGCCCAATGTAACATGTAAAGTCTCCCCTATCCAAGTACCGATAGTGCTAAAAATATGTTGTGGCTCTAAGGCAGTTTCATCAAATTTATAAAACAATGAGGTGAGAAAAACATTTGATGTCCATAGGGCAATTATCCAACTAACTGTGATTCTGATTGTGTTATTCATATTTTTTTTGCTTTTAATTTGAAATATATTTATAAACGCTTTAACGCTGTGCCAGCATCCAAAGTTGCTCTTGTCATTTCAGCCGCTAAAGCCAATGAAGTGGCTTTTTTAGTATGCCATAAAACCAAACTTGCCGCCAAAACCAAGCCATCATAAAACAACCCTTTTTCACCTGCAAGTGCCGCCTTACCCAAGTCAACGGTATGTTGCGCCAATTTTTCAAGGTCATTTTCAACACTTAACCCCTCAGGGAATACAATGGCACGCAATGTTTGCTCAATACCGAGCGATTTAGGGTCGATATCCACTCTGCCTTGCTCAGTTGAACCTTGGTAAGAAATCATTAAACCCTTTTGCCGAAGTGAAGGAATAACCCCACCTTCAACGCCACGCACCAACAATGCACTGTCCATACCGCTGGCATTCACCAAATGTGCATAAATCGGTGGATAAGGTTTGTGTACATAGCCCAAAATCGAGTGTGTTGTCTTGCCACGCAACGGTGCAATCAGCGTTTCCACAGTGTTAATCACGGTGCGCTTAATCAGTCTGCCACGCAATGGCACTAAGTCATGCAGACCTCGGCAATAACTGGCTTGGTCAATATAACTCCAGCCAACTGAAGGGGTTTCTAATCGAGTTTTTGCTTGTGCAGTTGAATGGTTAACATCCAAGCCCAAAGCGGCATTAATGTGACGATGTGTTAGCCCAAACTTGGGTGATACACTGTCCAACCCATGAATAACCGTTGGCAATCCAAGATCAGCCAACAATGGTGGTAAAAATGACGACACGGGAATAGAGCGATTATAACCACTATAAGGGTCGCCCAAATCCACCAACTCATCAACTTCAACTTGTTGCCTGTCGCTCTCTGCAAGAATGGCTGCTAAAATGCCTTCATTCTCATCCATGGTTTCTCGTTTCATTCGCAAAGCAATCAAAAAGATAGCCGATTGCACATCGTCAATTTCGCCACGCAATATGCCTTGCATGCCTGCTTTGGCCTCTTCGAGGTCAATATTTTTACTTAAATCAGGCCCTGTTGCTATGCGCTGAATGATTGAATGCATTAATGTTTGAGAAGTTTTCATTGTTTTAAATATTAATATAAATTTTATTATTTTCTTGTTTGACGGGATAAACACGCAAATCATCAACATCCACTTGCGAACTGTCTCCCGTGGTTAAATCAAAACTGAACCCATGTAGCGAACATTTGATTCGATTGCCCTTTAAACAGCCTAGTGTTAATTCAATGTCCTCGTGGGGGCAACGATTATCCGCTGCATACAATAGGCCATTATTCAGCGTGATAAACACTTTGTTACCCTTGACCGTTGCCTTGAGCATGGTACCTTCTTTGGGTGCAGAATCCAGTGCTTTTACCCACATTAGAAGAAGCTCCAAGTGCTATTTTTATCCAATTGTGCAGAGCACAGCGTTAATTGTCGCTTATATCGTCTGGCATTACTGGCTACTTTTTTGGCAACCCGCTTAAGCCAAGGTTTGCGGTTATGCGTTTTGCGATTAAACCCACCATGACCTTCATGATAAGCAAGATACTGATGATAAGCATTTGTTTTAGAAATACCAGAGAGTTTATTAGACTTATTTATATACCAGCCCATAAAATCTATAGAATCTGCAAAATCACCACGATCAGCATCAGCATTACCCGTACTTTGTTGATACCATTCCCAAGTTGCATCTACTGCTTGTGCAAAACCATAAGCGCTGGTTGGTCTAGTCCATGGCACAAAGCCAAATAATCTACTTCTGGGCGGTTGTGCGTCTGACTTAAAATTCGACTCTTGGTACATAATCGCTAATTGCACATACATAGGTACGCCATATTTTTTCTCACTGGCTTTTGCTGCCTGATACCAACTAACTTCTTCATCTAGCAAGTGGCAAATGTTGTTCACTGTTATCGCAGGTGTTGAAAAACACCCAGAAAGTATCAAGGGGAGTAAAACAACAAATAGCAATTTCTTCATTAAGGACATCTCCAAAAACCCCAGTGCGATTTAGGGGAATTAGAAAATAGTGCATTTTTTAGCCAAAAATGAGGGGAATAGCCCGCTATTTGATGAATTTTTGGATGAAAAAGGTACTGTTTTATACTTTTCATAAATTGTATTGGGGCTTCTGGAAATGCCCTTAACTAAATACCTTATAAATAACTGCAATTTGAGCAATAAATAAAATGGCAAACATAACTTTTACTGTGCCATCTGATAATGACTTAGACTTAGATTCAGTTTTAGGGGTTTTGGCATTTTTTTCCAAAGTAACATGCATTGCCACCCAACCTTTTTCAGAATTCTCAGCATTAAAAACGACACGCGTGCCTACTTTTAAACGAGACTGATTAAAAACATTTTTCTGATGCACAAAATATTGATTACCATTATCACCTGCAATAAATCCATAGCCTTTAGTGCCAAACTGAGTAACCTTACCTTTTATTTTTTTTTCCATTTTTCCTTTTATTCCTTTTTTATTTTTTATGCAAACAATAAGTTGCTTTCTCAACAAAACTAACGCCTGCTTTTTGAAACTTAGGTTCATTTTTGATATCGTTAAAACACTGCAATTGTTGACACTCAAATCCCTCAAAAAGTGAACCCACTTCCGCTTCACTTACCGAAAAAGGAGGTCCATCTATCTGTGATTGCGGATAATGTAGCGTCAACAATAACACTCGGCAACCACTTGGTATTATAGTGTGCGAATGTTGGGCATATTTTACCCTTAAATCCGCAGGCAATGCAATTAACGACCCTCTATCATATACAGCCTCAACCTTGCTTAAATGATCCGCATCAAGATCAAAGTAATCGCCACAAAAAATACGGATATTATCGGCATTATAAACACTGAATTTCTCAGCCTTTTGCACAGTATATGCAATCGCATTTTCGTGGAAAAAAGCCTCAATTGCCAAAGCACTCATCTCCACAGCAATCACTTTATACCCTTGTTTTAATAAATATATCATATCGTAACTCTTGCCACACAAGGGCACAAATACCATTCCGCCTGCCTGCAATTTCAAACTGTCAATAAATTCCACTAACTTGTCATTCGTTACCTCCCTGTGCCAACCTGTCTCTCCGTTTTCCCAGCGCTGTATCCAATCTATCATTGTTATTCTCCTTTATAGTCGTTATCTTTTGTTTTTTGATAGAAACCTTTGTATAAATATGAATAATCATCAAAATCCACTTTTCACTCATTTGGAAATTTTTCTAGAAATACCCGATAGCCCTCCTAAAAAGGGTAAACCCCAGCCGTAGGGGTTTGAAAAAATCGCCAATTAGATTAACTACACAGCAATCCTCTAGGGTAGAAATTGATTTTTGCTAATCATCCATACTTACACAAAGGTCTCTTTATAATATGCAATATGAATATTAAAAGACCTTCTCGTAAAACTCTCATGCAATTTATAATGGTTATTTTAGCTGTTTTTGTGGTTCGTGCGTGGCAACAACAAAATTTAACTACTGGGGTGGCACCAAGTTTTACTTCCAAAACCCTAAGTGGCGATACTATCAATAGCAAACCTTTGCCCAATCAAGCGCTACTAATACATTTTTGGGCAACTTGGTGTGGTATTTGTGCACTTGAAAATGACAATATTCAGGCACTTAGTAAAGATTACAAAGTGCTTAATATTGCCATGCAATCAGGCACAAATGCCGAGTTGATAAAGTATGCCAATGAACACAATATGCGTCTCGATAATATTATTAATGACAATTCTGGCTCTTTGGCTAAATTATTCGGTGTGCGTGCCACGCCCAGTAGTTTTTTCATCAACCCCAAAGGTCACATTCAGTTTGTTGAAGTTGGCTATGTAACAACGCTTGGCTATAAAATTCGACTTTGGTGGGCTGGCTTATGATTAAAAAATGGCACCCTCAAATTGCCACTTTATTGGCAAACGAATCGGCACAAAGCCTAAAAACTTTTCTACAACAACAAAAACAAGCCCATAAAATCATCTTCCCCCACTCTAGTAATTGGTTTAAAGCCTTTGAACTAACGCCATTTGACAAGGTTAAAGTCGTGATTTTGGGACAAGACCCTTACCATGGCGATGGGCAAGCACATGGCTTAAGTTTTTCTGTGCCTAATGGCGTAGCAACACCCCCTTCTCTAAAAAATATTTACAAAGAATTGGCATTAGATCTTAATATTGAGCCGAATGCCAGTGGCAATCTTGAACGCTGGGCAACACAAGGCGTGTTGTTACTTAATAGCGTTTTAACCGTAGAAAAAAACACCCCCAGTGCACATGCAAAATCAGGCTGGGTGGACTTTACCGATGGGGTTATTGACATTATCAGCGCCCAAAAACAACAGGTGGTATTTTTATTATGGGGTGCGTATGCCCAACAAAAAGCAGCACTGATTGACCATGACAAACACTTGGTTTTAAGTGCCGCCCACCCTTCTCCCTTCTCAGCGCACAGAGGTTTTTTTGGTTGCAAACATTTTTCTAAAACCAACGAATACCTTAAAATGCACAATCAAAAAACAATAAACTGGTAAAAATGAAATTAATAATAGATGATGCATGTTATGCATACGAAAAAATATTTGGTGATTTTGGCAATATTACCGCTATGGCTGGGCGTGATATTGACGCCGATTCTGTCAAAAATGCCGAGGTGCTTATTGTGCGTTCTCGCACCCGTGTTGACGAAAAATTGCTGGCAGGTTCGTGCGTTAAATTTGTAGGCTCAACAGTGGCTGGATTAGACCACATTGATCAGCAATATCTACAAAACCACAATATTACATTTTTTTCCGCCCAAGGTTGTAACGCCATGGCAGTGGCAGAATTTGTTATTAGCGCCATTGTTAATTTAGCAGACAAACACGGTTTTGATTATCGCACAAAAACCCTAGGCATTATCGGTGTGGGCAATGTTGGCTCAAGACTTGCCGCTAAAGCCGAATTATTAGGCATTAAAACTCGTCTAAATGACCCGCTACGACAAGACGCAGAAAACTTGCCTCATTTTGTGGATTTAAACCATGCGTTAAGCGCCGATATAGTGTCATTCCACACACCCCTTTCATTGACGGGAAAGCACCCTTCTTACCAACTGTTAAACGAAAACAATTTTCATCATATTAACAAAAACACCATCCTTTTTAATGCCGCCCGAGGAGGGGTTATCAAAGAAGAAATTTGGCAAACAACCCACACCCTCGAAAATGTCATTGACTGCTGGGAAAATGAACCCAACATCAACCAAACACTGCAAAAAAATGCATATTGGGCAACACCACACATCGCTGGACATTCAGTTGATGCTAAATTTATGGGCAGTTTTATGGTGTATCAGGCGCTGTGTGATTTTTTAGGCGTAACACAAGATGAAAAAATCACACATTTAATCAACCCCGGTACCCTGTTCGTCAATCAGGACAACTTAAAAGACACGCTAACAACAATCTACGATTTCCAACAAGACACAAACGCCATTCAAAACCTCAACAATTTTGAAACCTACCGCCGCAACTATCCCGTTCGCTATGAATGGCATCACTACCAAAGCCAAACCAAACTACCCATAGTCTAACCCGTACTCCAACCCCTAGGTCGTCTCATGCCAGAAATCTTACAGGCCTGTTGCACATACCCATAAGGAAACAAAGAAAACAATTTGGCTTTAGCCTCTTTCTTGTTGATATTCAAATCCACACTCATTTGCTTAAAAATATGACGAACATCAGGAATAACCCCTTCTTCGTTATAAAAATCACGCATCAAATCCAGCACCATCCAATGCTCATCATGTAATTCTAAATTTTCCCTTTTTGCCAACTCCATAGCCACATTGCGTTGCCATTGCTCAGGCTCAACTAAATACCCTTCATTGTCCAATTCAATTACTTTGCCTTCTATTTCCATTCCCTTAGCCTCCGTTAACGATTGATTTGATTTGAGCGAATGCGTCTTTAAGCGTGGTTTGCTTAATCACAGTCATTAACGCCTTAACATCAAATTTATGATGACGCTGTGGCATTACACCCATCTGTGGCATATCCGATAATCCCGATTCAATTGCATGCGCTTTAAACTGGTCGTTTTTCCAGAAAAATGCCCCCGGCATAGTCGTTGGAATAACCACTGCATAAAACAAAATCCGACCCAAATATACTGAGGTCAAAACACTCAGAAAACCAATGCCTAATAACCAAAGATTTGGATTGAACATCAAGGCAAACATCAATAGCACATTCACCCCAAGCAATGTATAACGAAGTCGCTCAGTTTTGCCAAAAGTCGTGGTCTGCTCAAAATCTGCCGCCTGCCCTTCGCCAGTTTTTTGATTGGCCTTTTTGTGCGCAACCAGTCCAATACTTTCAAGCACCAAGCCAACTACAGCCACCACAGCCACAAAACTCAACACCTTAGGATTGGCACCAAACACCGACAACAGTACAGCAAACAACAAACCGCCCAAACTAAGCATAGTGCCATAAAACGCCGTACCCGTTTGCCAATGATTCCAAAATGCACGCGCAGGAATAAGATACAATTTCATCATATAATACGAACCCAACACCAACCCAAAAAATGCCACTCCATAAGCCATTGGCAACAGAAAATCCAATAACAATATTTGCACGACAAGCATTGCCATTAACCCCATAAAGAACAAACTCACCCCCGCAATTTCTCGACTCACTGGCGAATGCCTAAGATTATAAAATCCACGATAAAAAAACTGTGGCTTGCCAAGATGCATATTCAATGTAAACAACCCATACCCCAACAAAACCAACAACACACTTAATACAAAAATACTAGGACGCTCAACCAACCCCAACAAATCCAATGCCATCACCCACATAGTCGCACCCATCACCGCTTGCGCACAAATGGTAAAAATCGCATGCGCATTTTCGTGCGAAGCAAACAATTTGTCCAACCCCCAATGCTTTTGATGACTGTGCTTCTTATTGTCAAGCATAGATCGAAATTCACCTTCATCAGTTTTGTGATATTTAATAGGCATCCCATCAGGACGCGTCATATCTCTCTGCGTGTCTTTAGTTTGCTGAAAACGAATATTGGGATGGGTAATATCTGTCGTGGGAAAACCGGGTATATTGGTTTTTGCCTGCTCACGATTTTCCGGCACATTGTCAATCACACCAAAATCCAACGCATTACCCAAACACGCCGCCACACACGCCGGCTTTAACCCCACTTCCAATCTATCCACACACATATTACACTTAGAAACCACCCCTTCAACCGGATCAAGTTGCGGCGCATTATAAGGACAAACCCAAGTGCAATACCCACAACCAAAACAAATATCCGGATCCTGCAACACCGCCCCATATTCCGCAAATTTGGTATAAGCCCGTGTCGGACACCCCTTTAAACAAACTGGATCATCACAATGATTACACGCCATCGAAATATTTAACCGCTGATAATTAGGAAACGATCCCCCTTCCACAAACCCCACCGAACGAAACGCCAAATGCGACGGCACATCATTTTTCTCACTACACGCCGACTCACACGCATGACAACCAATGCAATTATCCGCATTAAAATAAAAACCATGCTGCTTATAACGGTTCGGATTATCCCCAATCTCACCATCCCCATTAATATTCAAACTAACCTCTCGACGAATATCATCCTTAGTAACCGTTTCTATACTGTCACCATACACATTATTCTTCTTAGTTTCCTTGTCCCAAAGTTTTGCGTATTGGGGTTCGTTTTTTCTTGTTTTAAACATAGTTTTCCTTGTTTACTATTTTGTAGCCTTTGTAACGGCATTCATAACTATTTTTTCCAAACTTTCATTATCCTTAACACCATCTTTATTGGTTTTTTTACTAAATAACAATGCGCTACGCATATCGTTAAAACTTTCTTCTAAAATATTATTTGAACCGCTATCAATTACTTTCAGTCTTAAAAATGTTGCTAAAATACCAACTATATTTTCATAACTTTTTCCGATAAATAACGAAATTATCGTTATTAATATCTTTGTTTTTAATAGATATTTTCTGCTTCCTTATGGTGTTGTTACTATTTTTACCTTGATCAAAATTAGACAAATATTGTTGATTGGATTGATTGATTTCTAATACAACAAACTGATCTAATTCAACTGAATTTTTCATTCTCTTTGAATAACTATCCATTTTTTTAACTTTTCCTTTGCCTGTTTTTTTATACCTCTCATTTAGTTTTTTATTCCAAAAATTTGTTACTACAGCATTACACTCTTTGTCCTTTGTTGTATTATGAACAAAAACAACATACCAAACTTTGTTGTATGTTGTCAGAGCTAAAATTACATTTTTTTTATCATTTCCAAGTAAGGTTCCACCGATTGTATGTGCCTTCAAATCTCCAAAAAATTTCTCCTGTGTAAACCATAAATCTAAATCAATCCCATTACTTGTTTTGTTTTGTTTGTATTGACAATATTGCATATGCCCTGGATTGTTGTTTAAAAATTCTTCAAATTTATATTCCAAATAAAACCCAGCCCATTCAGGTTGATAAGCTTGTTTAAAATTATTTTTCATCATTTCTTGGTAGCAATCAATACCATCCCACTTAACATCCAAAGTTTTGGAAAATTCATCGAAAACACTCAATTCATTTGATAACGCATTTTTAGAGAAAAGCGCATCCAATACTTTTTCAAAATTTTGCTCGGTAAAAATAGTTATTTCATTGCCTTTTTTATCAATTTTATTAAAAATACCGTTTTCTCTAGCTTTGTGCAAATCCATTGTATGAATATGTGCAGATGAATTATTAAGTGCATTATTTTTGTATTTTTTTGTATTAAATAGGCAAAAGGTAATCTCCTGTTTATATGTGTAAATACCCAGCAATAGAGCATTGTTTTGTTGTAAAGTTTTTTGCCATGTCTTTGGAATCTGAATGCGTTTTTTATAAGGTAAATGAGGAATACCTAAATAACTAATATTTTTCACACAAAGAAAAATATCTTGTTCTTTGTATTTAGCCTCAAACGGATTTTTATTAGTAATAATTTTCAAACCCTTTTGTTTCAATAAAAGGGTTTTAATTTCACTTGGCGTTAATGGCTTTGCGTCATAATCTTCAACAACTGCACCAGTTTCTGTAACTTGCTCAACTTTAATTGGCATAATTTATCATCTTTTGAATCACCTTTTTAACCACTTCTGTATTGACAGAATTCCCCAATTGCTTTAAAGCAATATTACCTTGTGCGTGCAAAATAAAATCACTAGGAAAAGATTGTAATTTTTTGGTCTCGTTAGGCGTTAATCTGCGCTTATATTTGCCAATAATTTGTGGCTGATTCATTGCCACTAAAGTTGAAAATTTATTGGGGCGCTTTACTCTAACACCCGATGGTCTGAATTGAATTAAGCCACCATAAATATTATCAATATCACTCCCCGCTTGCCATTCCATTTTTCGTTGCGTAGGCTTCATCCATGTTAAAAAATCATATTTTTTTAACCATTTATCAATAAAGTTTTTATTACGCTGATAAAGCCCTCTATTTTTAATGACAAAATCTCCTTTCCATTTTGGCAGTTCTTTAATATCATAATTCAAATTAAATTCATCAGCCCAAATTGGAAATCCAATTACTTTTAAATCAATCCCTAGATAAAACTCATTCCACGCTTTTAAAACTTTCTCTTCATAAGCAGAAATATAAAACTTTTTATCAACTTTTCCATTATCAACAATATCGTAAATCCCTTGAGAGTCAACCGACAATAGCAAGTCGGAAAAATCCAACATAAATTTATCCTGTTTCACCAATTCTTTTCTTATGGCTGGAATGAAGATACGCTTTCTAATTGCAGGAATACCAAAATCATCAGGACTTAGAATCAATGGGGAAATATTAAGGGTATATCCCAGTTCATTCAAAGTATTACAAATAGTTTCAAAGGTTTTTCCATCATCATGGGTAACGAGATTTTGGACATTTTCCAATAACACATAACTTGGATTATGGCTTTTGATAATCTTTGCCACTTCAAAAAATAAAGTGCCCCTTGTATCTTTAAAACCTTTCCTATAACCCCCTTTTGAAAATGGTTGACAAGGGAATCCTGCAAACAAAAAATCAAAGCGAGGGATTTTTTTTACTTTAACCTGGGTAATGTCTCCCGCAAAATTACCTGAATAAAACAATTCAGGATTGTGCTTTAAAAAATTCTCTTGATAAGTTTGTCGGGCTTTTTCGTCAAATTCTGAAGCAAAAACACATTTCCCACCAAGACTAGAAGCGGCCAAATGAAAACCACCAATACCTGCAAATAAATCAATAAAAGTAAATTTTGGTTTTTCTGGTTCATCATTTAGACTTTTAATTTCCAACAAATCAAACAATCCTGCTTGAAAACCTTCAGCAATATAATCAGAATTATCATCATCTTTTAATTCTTCATAAAAACTATAATGTTCGTTTTTAGCGGTAATTAAAAAATCTATCACTGGAATGCCTATAATTTTCCCTGCTTCACTAATTTTTTTGACAATTAATTCATCTTGTTCACTAAATCTTGGATCGCCTGTTGGATGATTGTGAATTAAGATAACACTTGTGGCTCTTAATTCAATTGCAGAATGAAAAACTTCTTTGGGGTGTAACAAACTTTTATTTAACAAACTAATGCTGATTGTTTCTTTTTTGATTAATGCGTTATGAGAATTTAAATACAAACACACCAAATATTCTTTCTTTTTGTCTTTAAGGTTATGCGTTAATGTTAGGACATCTTGGGCGTTCTTAACAATAAATTCATCGGTATTTTGCTCTTGATAAATGCGCTTTACCAAAGCGATAGCAGAAATAATTTGCATCGCCTTAACTTGTCCAATGCCCGAAATAGTGCGCAAGTCATCAATTGACAAATCTAAAAAATCTTTGTTAAATTTCTCAATAATGGTTTGTGAGAGTTTTTGCACATTAGTGCCTTTGATGCCACTGCCTAATAAAATTGCCAACAAATCACTTTTAGAAAGTGCGTTGGCGCCTTGCTGTAAAAGTCGTTCTCTAGGTCTTTTTATTTTTGGAATGTCTTTTATTTTAGCCATAATTTTATATTTAAATCAATTTTAAGTGCTATGTGGTTTTTTCAAAATTATTTAAAATATCACTTGATTCAAGATAGCCTTCTTTTTCACAATTTTCTCTACCCAGTATTTTATACACCTGCATTACTTCACCACCATGTATATCGGGTTTAAATTTAGATAACCTTTGCTTTAAAGAGATCGGTTTTTTAGTATTCATCATTTGAATTTTATCCTAAAACTTCCGCATTTCCATGCTCAACTTCGCAGCGGCGGCTTGGTCGTCGATTTTTTCAATGCGGATGGCTTGTTGTTTGTAGGCGGGTTGGCGGGAGTGGGGGTCGAGTAGTCCGAGGGTGAGGCGGTTGGCGCAATCGTGGAAGTGGAAGGGGAGGAAGACCATATTTTTACTTACTCGTTGGGTGAATTTTGCCATGACGATGGCGTCGCTGCGGCGTGAGATTAGGCGTACATAGTTGCCATTTTCGATGTTTAGGTCAAGGGCTAAATCGGGGTTGATTTCGATAAAGGGGATGGGGCTGAATTTGTTGTTGTTTGCCACTTTGCCCGTTTTACTGCGACCATGCCAATGTTCGATTAAGCGGCCTGTGTTGAGCCAAATGGGGAATTTTTCATCGGGTATTTCGTTGTTTTCGATATAGGGCAAGGGAATGAGTTTTGCTTTGCCGTCGGGGTAGCGGAATTCGGCGGTTTTGGTGTAAATGCGTTTGCCGCCTGCGGGTGGTGCTTCGTTGTTTTCGACTTGTGTTTGTGTGTAGGGCCATTGGATACCGCAATTTTTTTCAATTTTGGCATAACTCATACCGCTAATATCGCATAAACGATCAACGGATAGTGCTTTCATTTCTTCAAAAGTTTCTTCGGTGGTTTGAGGGAAATGCACTTTGTTTTGTGGGTTAAAGCGTTTTGCCATTTCGTTAAAAATCCAAAAGTCGGCTTTGGATTCTCCGGGGGGTTGCATAATGGGCTTGATTAAATTAACACGGCGCTCAGTATTGGTCATAACGCCTGATTTTTCTGCCCAAGTGCCTGCGGGTAAAAAGACATTGGCATATTGATTGCTTTCGGAATCAAGGTAGCAATCTTGCACTGCACAAAATTCAAGTTTTTCCATGGCTTTGCAAATGCGGGCGGTATTCGGTAGTGAGGATAAGGGGTTGGTGGCAATTAGCCAAATGCCTTTAATCTCGCCAGTTTCAATGGCACGATAAATATCGGTTTGAAACATACCGCGTTTTTTTGGCAAAAAATCTACCTCAATATTCCAAAATTTTGCCATTTCTTCACGGTCGCTTTCATTTTCCAGCAAACGATGATTAGGCAAGCCTGAGCAAGATGACCATTCTCGTGTGCCCATCGCATTACACTGCCCGGTAATTGATAGGCTGGTGCCGCCTTTTTTGCCGATGTTCCCAGTAATTAGTGCAAGGTTATTAATGCCTACCACGCCATCTGAGCCGTGTGTGGATTGGTTAATACCCATTGTCCAAATCTGCATTGCTGCTCCTGCTTTGGCAAATAGGCGTGCTACGACACGAATGGTGTCCTCATCAATGCCGCAAATTTTGCTTGCTGTTGTTGGGTCGTATTTGTCTGTTTCGGCTTTAAGTTTGTCGAAATCATTGGTATTTGCTACGATATAGTCGATATCGTGTAGGTTTTCAGAAAAAATAACATACATCATGGCATTCATTAAAACAATGTCGGTACCCGGTGTAATTGGCAGATGGATATCGGCATTTTGTGCCAACATAGTAACACGGGGGTCAATTACAATTAGGGGGAATTTGCGTTTTTCTTGGGCTTCTTTCATACGCCAATAGATAATCGGATGTTGTTCTGGTAAGTTTGAACCCCAAGCAATTAAACAATCTGTATGTTCAAAATCCTCATAACAACCCGGAGGCCCGTCTGAACCGAATGAACGCTTGTAGCCCGATACCGCAGATGCCATACACAAAGTGGTGTTGCCGTCATAATTGTTGGTGCCAATTAATCCTCTGGTAAGTTTGCCCAAAGTGTAAAACTCTTCTGTGAACATTTGTCCAGTGGAAATAATGGCAAAAGCATCGCGTCCATATTTTTTCTGAATGGCTTTAATATTTTCTGCAGTGGTGTCTAAAGCTTCATCCCACGAAGTTGGTGCAAAATCCTGATGCCAATGCTGGCGTATCAACGGTGTATCTCCGCGTCCAACAGAATCAAATAATTCATGCTCCATAATGCCTTTAAGGCACAATTTTCCACGATTCACATCTGCACCCGCTGCGCCACGCGAGGAAACTGCTTTGCCATCGGCATTTAAGCCCACTTCAATTGAACAACCTGTGGAACAATAACCACAGGTGGCGTACTGCCAGTCTACAACTTTTTTATCTGTAATTTTAATTGGGTTTTTTTGTGTTCTGCCAAATAACATATTTTCTCCTAACGAACCAATAATAGCAATAAAACAATATTGAACGAAAACGATAAAGCGATTAACAAGCGATAGGTTTTCGACGCAACTTCGGGTTTAAGCACTTCTTTTGTGCTAAATAACGCCTGATTAGGGTGTGACAAATCATATAAAAATTCGCTCAACACTTCATAGCGTTCTGTTTTGTTTAAGCAACAGGCTTTTTGCACTGCACCATCCACCCAAATCGGCACATGGGGGTCGTATTTGAGAATGGAATTGTACAACAATTTGGATACTTTTTTATCCGTTAAATTCTTGTCTAATTTGTCTTCATAAGGCAAACACCCTGCCAACATTTCATAGACAATCACACCCAAACTAAACTGGTCGGATGCTTGCGATACTTCATCTTGTAAAATGGTTTCAGGTGCGGTATAACCTTGTGTGCCTTGATTATTTCTAGTATTAATGGGACTTATTAATTCCACCACACCTGCAATTTTGGCAGAACCAAAATCAATCAATTTGATTTGCCCAATCTCATCTATCATAATGTTTTCTGGCTTTAAATCACAGTGCAGCATTTCTTGCCTGTGAAATGCTCTAATACCGCTAATAATTTGCTTGACGATGCTCAACACCACATCCATATCTGGTGATGGATTTTCATCTATCCATTGTCTGAGCGTTTTGCCTTTAATGTATTCCATTGCATACGCAAGGAATTTATCTTGGGCATTGGATTTGTGAATTTTAACCACATTTGGGCTTTGAATACGCTGCCCGACCCACTGTTCATACATAAAGTATTGTAAATATTGGGTGTCGTCTTCAAAATTAACCGATGGTGTTTTTAGCGCAACCCATTCCCCTGTGGCAATATTTTTTGCCAAATACAATTGAGTTTTTGCACTAGACACCAATAACGACGCTACTTCAAAGCCGTTAATTTTCATACCTTTGTTCAAATCAGGTGGCACGGGTTTTTGGGTTAGTTCATCAAATGCTTCATCTAAATTCTTCTCAGGCAATTGTTGCACTTGGCAAATCATGGCTGAAATGTTGTCTTGAGAGCCGGCTTCCATGGCTTTTTTAACCAAATCTTGGCAACTGGATTGTTGCTTTAAGCACGCTTGCAAAGTTTCTTTGTTCAGCACATCATGCACGCCATCGGTGGTCAATAAGAACAAATCTTGTGCTTGCATATCAAAAGTTTGATAGTCCACGCTGACCCTTAAATCAAAGCCGATTGCTCTGGAGAGATAAGTTTTTTTCTTATTAACATTTAACACATGGTCTTTGGTTAACTGCGTTAATATGCCGTTACGATAACGATAAATACGAGAATCGCCCACATGAAAAATATGCGCTGTATTGGATTTGGCAATAAAAACACTGAGCGTTGACAACATTGAAGATTCTTCGCCTGCACGAATAGATTGCGAATAAAGCCAATTGTTAAGCGCTGAAATGACCTTAACCGCTGCATGCTCTGTACCCCAAGAATCTGGCGTTGAATAATAATCACTCAAAAAGCCTTTTACACAGCAACTGCTTGCCTCAGATGCCCTATCGCAAGCACTCACACCATCTGCCATAACGCTGGTAATGCCTTTGTATTCTAGGGCTTGATTGTCTGGCGTATGATAGGCGCAGGCATCTTGATTTTCAGATTTGACGCCTGCAATAGAATGAGAATTAACGGTAACTTTCAACTGTTTCATTTTAATTCAGCTTGATTATCTCAACTGTGCCGTCATCTAAAATTTCCGTCATATGCCCTTTTGGCTCTTCCAAGAAAACCACAATTAATATCAATACAATGCCGCTCACAATGCCAATTAACATAAAGAATTGGTCGTAATCCACCAAAGAGTTTACCGTTAAAAACATCACCGCACCAACATTGCCAAACGCACCTGCCATACCTGCAATTTGCCCAGTTAAACGCCTTTGAATAAGTGGTACCATTGCAAATATAGCCCCCGATCCTGCCTTAGAAAAGATACCGCCTGCAATGGTTAATGCAATCACTGGGTAAATTGACCAACTTTTATCCACGGTGCCCAAGGCTAAGAAACTTAAGGTAACACCTGTGAAAACCACCATTAAAATGAGTTTTCTGCCATATTTATCACTTAAATAACCGCCACCGGGTCGTGCGAATAAATTGATAAACGGATAAACACCTGCCAACAATGCCGCTGTGATTTTAGGCAATTCAAACCAATCAACATAAAACATCGCAAGAATTGACACTACTGCCAATTCTGTGCCGAAAGTGACCAGATAAGCCCAGTCCAAAATAGCAACTTGCTTAAATTTATAACGGTGCTGTTTTGGCACACCAGCCTTTAAATGCTCGGCATTCAATTGCCAAGTTTTCAACACTTGAAAGGCAAATATAATACCCAATGTTACATAGACACTCATCTCTACAGTTGATGAAATCATCCCCATTGCCTTAGGTGATAACTTCCATGTTAATAACGATAAGGCAAGATATAGTGGTATATTCATCGCAATATAAAGTGCCAAATCAGCATAACTGCTGACCTCCATGGCACCTGATTTTTTTGGCTTAAAATAAGTAGAGCCTTTTGGTGTATTGGTTACGCTAAAGTAATAAAAGATGCCGTACGCAATCGCCATAAGACTGGCCATAGTAATGGCATAACGCCAGCCATCAGCATCACCAAAACTACTGGCAATAAAAGGCAAAGTCACTGCCGCACCAGCAGAACCAAAATTGCCCCAACCTCCATAAATGCCTTGTGCAATACCTGTTTGCTTCGCTGGAAACCATTCAGAAATCAATCGAATACCAACCACAAAGCCAGCACCAATAAAGCCCGATAAAAATCGCAATAATGCCAGTTGCTCATAAGTTTGCATCCAACTAAAGGCAATAGATATCATGCCACCTAGCACCAAAATAGAGGAAAACATAATCCTAGGGCCGAATTTATCCACCAACATCCCAACCACAATTCTGGAAGGAATTGTCATTGCCACATTCAAAATCAGCAATACTTTGGCTTGTTGTTCGCTCAATCCCAATGCATCACGAATAAAGGGCATCATTGGCCCAAGACTGAGCCACACCATAAATGACATAAAAAAAGCAAACCAAGTTAGATGTAAAATCCGATATTTACCTTTAAATGAAAATAAATTTAATTTGTCTTCCATTGTTTATCCTTAAGTTAAGCCGATTTTCTATGGTCTGTTGTTTCCCATGGATTCTTAATCGTTTTCGGCAGTGCATCTGCCCATTTTTTAATCTTCTCTGGAGTATTTAATTGCGATTGAATGCATTCTAAGCCAACACGCTCTTCAAAATGCATAACTCGCTCAAGGTAATTTGCCTCAATGCGATATAACTGCACAAAGGCTTTAAGGTATTCAACCACATCGGCTTCGGTTTCAAAGAAACGGTCTTTTAAACACGCTTTGGTTCTGATACCACAAGCACCTGCCACATGAATTTCATAGCCTTTTTCGGTGCAAATTACCCCAAAATCTTTAATCGTTGCTTCGGCACAATTACGCGGGCAACCACTCACGCCCATTTTAAATTTATGTGGCATAAAGTGTGACCAAACTGCATCTTCCATCTTCACCGATAAGCCCATTGAATCCTGCGTCCCCATCATACAATGATCTGTGCCAACACAAGATTTGCAAGTTCTAGTAGCTTTGCCATACGCATAACCAGATTCCATACCTGCTGCGGCAATTTCATCCCACATATCATTCAGATTTTCTTTAGGAATGCCCAGCAAATCAATACGCTGTCCACCTGTTACTTTCACAGTTGGCACCTCATATTTCACTGCAATTTCCGCTAACGATTTAAGTTCTGCTGGCGTTGTTAATCCACCCTGCATTTGTGGCACAATAGAATATGTGCCATCTCTTTGTTTGTTTGCGTGCATCATTTCATTGTGTGGACGCTCTGCATCGTTATGCACATACGCATCGTTAAACTGCGACGACAAATAATAATTAATTGCCGCACCACAGGCTTCACAAGTGTTGGTGAAATCTAATGCTGAACGCACTTCATCAATGGTTTTGACGGCATCAAGCGCTCTAATATATTCGCGCACTTCTTCAGTTGAATGGCTACTGCAATCGCAAAGTGTTTCTTTACTAACCAATTCTGCACCCGATACAAAACTAAAAATTTGCTTTGCCACTGAGCCACAACCACCACATCCTGTTGCACAGCCTGTTTCTTCTTGCATGGCTTCAAAAGTATCGCAACCTCCTGTAACTGCACTCACGATATCGCCTTTGGTAACACCCATACAACCACACACTTGCTCATCGTCTGCCATTTTTTCAACGCCTGCGGCACCAGCGCTTGAGCCGTCAATATTAATATCACCAAACAATAAGGTTTTGCGAATGCTGCTAATGTCTGTTTCTTTTTTAATCAAATCAAAATAAAACAATCCATCTGTTGAATCGCCAAATAAAACTGCACCAACCAATTTATTGCCCCTA
>Ga0256845_1001092_pt1 | contig 22944 bp, 10 predicted proteins | sample RiftiametaG_FD_189101 | JGI IMG/M metagenome (GOLD analysis project Ga0256845, IMG submission 189101) | Tube worm associated microbial communities from hydrothermal vent at the East Pacific Rise, Pacific Ocean - Riftia | ecosystem: Host-associated > Annelida > Integument > Unclassified ... | reverse complement strand
TTCTTTTAGAAAATATTTTTGAAAATCAAACTATACTAGAAGAGCATAATATGACATCAAAAGATGCTACGATTAGAAACTTGGAGTATATAGCAGAAGGGCTTAGAGATATAAATATTTCTAGTGGTCTAGTACAACAACTAGAGAGCTGTGAAGAGAATAGCACCTGTCAACAACTAATTTTAACGGATGCCAATGAACAGACAGAAATCACAGAAAAAGAGGCTAAAATTATTGCCGAAACTAATAGTACAGAGGGAACAGGAGATGAAGATACTAGTTTAACTCATGAGACAAATAATAACTCAGAAGATTCCAATACAACAAATAGTGAAAATAACTCAACAGAAGATATTCCAACAGATGATAATGATGATAACAATAATAATAAAACAGAAAAAAATGTAGCAGATGGATATATTATCAAGCTCTCATCTTCAGCAGTAGCAACATGTGGTAGTGATACATACAATAGTTCTTTGACTATTGGAGCTAAAGGAAGAATTACATTTGAGAATATCATACTTGATGACAATTGTACTATTACTATACCTAGCGGTTCTACAATTGACTCTAATAATAATGGTAAATTAGATGGAGATGATAAGATATTAAATTTTGAGATGAAAGCTCCTGCTGATGCCTCTTTTATCTCTCCACTTACTACTCTTTTATTAGAAAAAAAAGCTAGAGGAGAAGATGTTTCATTATTTAAAACCATAGTCAAAGATTTTAATCCTGTTACTTCAATAAATAGTAATAAGGATAAAAAAATATTACTTTTAATGGAAGTACTAAAAGAGTTATTAAGAGCAAATAAAGATATATCTCAAGTAAACATACCTATAAATTTAATATCAAATGAAAATAAAAGTGTATCAGATATAAATGTATCTAATATGACTTCTAACTTTTCATCATCTATAAATTCTATTATTACTGAAAAAGTAAATATTAAAAAATCTATACTTGAACTTTTCACTCATATAGACCAAAGTAAAATTGATTTATCAAGCTTTTTTGTGAATATTAGTGATGGTGGAGAAAATATTGAAGAAGCAATAAAAAACTCCAAAAAAAAGAGTATTTCAAGTGATATTTTTAGAGGAATTATTCGTGATAGTTCAGATAAAGATAGTCTATCAACCATACTTATTTCTATAAATTCAAAACTTAATGAAGACAAAACTAACTTGCAAAAAGCTATACGAATTTTTGATAATTTAGTAGCAGATGATGATATAGAATATAAAATAGAGAGAGCAAAAACTCTTCTAGAACTGGCAAATTCGAAAGAAAAAGATGCAAAGGTTGGACTTGCTTTATTTGAATTGGCAGAGATTACAAATAGTTCTGAAGTATCTTCTCTATTAGATATCTCATTAACAGAAGGAGGCTTATCTGAAAATTTATTAAATTTTATAAAAGGTAATCTAAATGATAATTTGAATGTAAAAATAAGAGATGATATATCAGATGGAACAACTTTAACTAAAAATGTAGCTATAAATATTACTAATAAATTACAGAATATTGAGAATACCTTAAAATTGATATTTTCTGACCCAAATTATACATTTAGATATGATGATATGAATTTGACGGGAGAACAAAGTAAACTTATACGAGCAGGAATTTTAGTTGGAGTAGCAAAAATAGAGTATTTATTGGCATTTAAATATTTTAATTCAGATGATATACAAACAAAAACTATGAGTTATAATGGTCAAGATATCGAATACAATGAGTTAGCATCTAATCCTGTTCCTATCTTGAATCGTCAAGAGGTGGGAGAGATTGATGATGCTAAGAGATTAACTAACTCAAAAAATATCTTGCTAGAAGCTATAAATATATATAACTCATTTGATGTCACTAGTTTAGATGATGAAGAGGAGAGAGCAGATTTTAGTAAAGACCAAGCCGATATGATTAAGATAAAAAATAGTATATTGGGTGGAGATAATTACATAGGAGAAGAGGATGAAGACAATAAATTAATACAAAAGAATTATTATGATTTTAGTGCCATGTTTAACCCTACTACAGCATTGGAATTGGGTTCTACCTTGGGACATAATTTTAATTATAAAAATTGTGATTATCTTTGGTTTAATGGCGTTGGTTACATTGCAGGAGAGTATAATAGTACATTATCTCAATATAAAAATGATGTTATCTCAAATTATTGGATAGCCGAAGATAATAGTTCAAAAAAATTGGAAGCTAATGAGAGTATAGGTTTTCCCAAGGTAGAGATTAATGCAACAAATATTCCAACAGGAGTAGACTCCAAAATTCCAAACAGTATAACTAAAATAGAGGTTATTGAAAATAATACTACCAAATATAGTTTTGTTGGGGATGATATTTTGAGATATATATTTAATGAAATTGATACTCATAGAGAAACTACACACACTTATACATCTAGTAGTGATATTAATATCACCCACAAACTTAATTATAATATAGTTATTCCTCATGATATACCACCAACATATAATATAGAAGTAACAGATATGCCAAATTGGCTTCACTCTACGACTATTAATGATACCACTATAGTAATTACAGCTGATGATAATATCACAAATCAATTTACCTGCTATGAAGTAAAAATGGAAGTCTTTGGAAAGAGAAAGGTAGAATACCATTGTATAAATATTATATAGTATTAATTTTTCTTGCTATTTATCCACTATCTCTATCTGCTTTGGAGATAGAGTTTATTGGAGTAACTAGTAGAACTATCCCATTAGAGACAAATTATAAAAAAAAATACTATCAAATTACTGCAAAAAAATATATAGAAAAATTTGTAAAAAAAGATAAATTAATGTTTTTTATAAATAGAAAATCTTATATGCTTAAAAATAATTATTATAGTGAGGGTCAATTTAGTAGTAAAAAAACGAAACTTTTTTATAAAAAAGGATTTGTCCTTTTTGGAAAAGTTTATCTCTTTGATGTTAATGGAACTATAGATAAAGCTAAAATAATTGCAAAAGAGGTGATTTTTGATGGATATAATAGTTATTTATTAAAAAAATGCGAAATAAAGAAAAAAAAACATATCTATAGACGAAATAGATTTAAATTTAATATACCTATCTAATTTAAATATTTCATTATACTTATCTTCATATTTTTCTTAATTTCTGTTGAAACTGTTATTATAATTAACTATGAATAAACCAAAAAATCAAAGACTATAAATATAAAAAAGTGCGTTTTAAAACGCACCAAAAATATTAATATAGACCAAACTTCCCATCTACTCTTTTGTACATAACTCTCATGAGTCCGTCGTGGTCATTAAACACAATAAATTGTCTCTTTTTCTCAGCTTTGAGTGCTTCAATTGCTTCGTTAAAATCTAGTGGTTTGTGCATCTCTAAATCCATAGGGACTATATCTACCTCTTCTACATCTAAATCTAGGATAGCCTCTGCCTCTGCTCCTAAATCTTTGAATGACATCACTTTATGGTCTTTAATCTTATCAGCATGTCTTCTTAAAGCCTTTTGAGCTCTACCAAATGCTAAATCTGCTGCTGTATAGACATCTTTGTCTCTTTGGGTAATTACAATAGTGTTTTTATCTTTTAGTTTTATAACAAGCTCAAATGCCACACCTGCTTTTGCTTTGTTATCACCTGATATAACTGTATTTGTTGAAATGATGTTTAAGTTGTATTTATCTAATCCGTCGATACTATCTGAGATGTGGTCTCTGATTGAATCTGATAGTTCAAAATGTCTTCCCACTATATTTTTACTCATGACAAATCCTTTTGTTTTGTTATACTTAAAAAAAATCTGTTAAGGAGAGTTTTTTAGCTCTTTTTAACTGTTATTTTAAGTGTTATATTATACCCAATTTATGTAAATGAAAGATAAATAGAGAATAAAATCAATTAAAAAATTAAATAATTAACTAATTTTTTAATTAAAGTTTTTGCAAAGTTCTTCTATGAAAGGTTATATTTCTATCTCCATTAGCCACTAATGAACTTGGGTCATCAAAATCCTTATAACTTACAAAAGTATCTATTATCAAAGAGATAGTCTTATCAAATCCCGTTGCACCATCTAATGTTGCAATCACACTACTTGCAGAACAATTAGCTAACTCACTACCCTTACCAATATATTGAATATTTATTCTAATATCATACCCATTTGGACTCATCTCTCCAAAGTGGTCAGAGATACTCTCCAAACATCCATTAGTAGCATTTCTCTCATAATGTAAAGCATATAATATAGCTAACTCCGTATAACTTCTAGCTAAGAGTTCTGCTTGTTCTTTTTGATACTGATGAGTTGTAGCCTTTACTGTCTTTCCTGAAATATTCATAATAAGCATAGTAACTGAACTCATAATAAATATGACGAAAATAGCTGTTATCATTGAAAATGCTTTTTTATGTTTTAGATTTATCATCTTATAACAGCCTTCTCTTTGCAACTACTAACACCAAAATCTTCACCAATATTCTCTGTAGCACATAGCTTTAATTGAAGTACTCCACCATTTTCTGTAAATTTAAAAACAGAAACATCTCTTATTAATAGACTTCTAGGAGTAGTTGTCCCATCTGCTCTTTTACTAAAGTTATCTCCATTCCAAGGTTGATAATTATAATGAAGATATAAATCAAATAATCCATCACCATCAGGGTCTATAGGAATTAGAGCATATGCAGACCATACTAACTTGTATCTCTCTGTTACTATCTTTGCCTTTGCATCTGGAAAACTCAAGTTTGTATCATCTATCATACTCACACGAGATATACATGAGACATTATTGTCAAAAGGTGTAATATTATTATCATTTAATACCAATCCCATACAAGCTGGACTATAATCCAAAGTATAACTATATTTCTTTGCCTCTTCTCTAAAAACAATTGCTGGTAAACCTGTTCCTGTTCCATCTAATTTAACTCTTCCTCCTGATAAATTCCCTATGATTGTATTTACAGATGAAAAGGTAGAACCTGGACTACTAAAAGAGTTCTTTGTTGCTGTTTTATAGTTTGCAACACCACTCCAAAAAGGTGTTGCACCTGCTGAAAAACTATCATTATCATAACCAATCCACTCTACAGTTGTAAAGTTGTTATCAGTAATAATATTTGTCAATTTTCTCCAATTCAAATTCTCATTGGTAGCATTGTATGGCAAAGGTGTATTTAGATTTTTTGTAACCGTTGTACCATCAACAACATAAGATAAACGGTTAACAATCTGAGTTGCTACCAATTCTGTTTTTGTTGTAGTATTATATAAAGCTTTTTGTGTTATATAATTCTCATAAACCTGTACAATAATCTGTGACGATATAGAGGCTACAATACCTAAAATAATTAACACAAAAATAACCTCTATTAAGCTAAAAGCTCTTTTGATATTTATCATAATTTCTCCTCTCCTAAAGGTAGTGTTGTCCCAATATTACAAGAAAAAGCCTCCAAAGTGATATTTTTATCCAACTCTGCAACTCCACTATCAGATATTAGATTTACATGAATAAATTTAATATTGGTAATAGGATTACCTGCTGGAGAATTACGACTAATTCTACTAACTGCACCTATAGGATTTATTATAATATTAGAGCCTGTTAAAACATCTCCTCTAGGTCTATCTTCTGTATAATTTATCTGTGTACTCATATTAATATCAATATCTATATAATCACCTACATCAGCTGTTGTCTCCTCACTATTGAAAACAATAACTCCAAAAGTACTATTATCATAATCATCCACATCATCAAAATCTGTATAATCTACCTCTCCACTATCCATACCAAAAGATACAAAAGGAGTAGCAGTTTTTAATTCTCCTCCCTCTTCTATATTTCTACCTACTATATTTAATAACCCTCGTGGTACAACTGTTTTATTAAAATCAAAAGGTGTTCTATTGACATCTAATATAGGAGAAGAACCTGCCAAGTTGGTATTATTATTTTCATCCCAGTGCATAGATAAAATAATTGCAACTTGTGATGAAGCAGCAGCTATTGCCTCTTGTTGTATAGCAACATTTCCACTACGAATAGACTGATGAATCAACAAAGGTGCAGACATAAGAGCTATTCCAATAATAACTAGAGCAAAGATAAGCTCTATCATAGCGATACCTCGTTTTTTTTGTAACTCTACCATGACATTTTACCATTATGTTCGACTTTTTGCACACTCTGCATCAAATGTCCTGTATTACCAGCTCCGGTTGTAGATGAAATGCCTTGAATAACCACAGAGTAAGATGATGTACCCAATGGTGTACCAGCAACTGACCTTCTATTGAATCTCAACCATATATCTGTATAGATAGCTATCTCTGCTTTGTTCTCTCCTTCAACATTCTCTGACATATAATTAGTTGTAATTCCACTAATTTTACCATTTACAAAAGGTGGAATAGAGTCTGTATAGTTTGTTACTATATCACTATTATCACTTACAAGTTTAATTACGCCACCATCTGTTGTACTATTATGCTCTTTTGCCAAATACCAACCTCTTACTGTCTTACTTATAGTCGTACCAAGATTAGCTAAATTCATTGTATCTCTACACCATCTATTATCACTCTCTACTTTTTTACAAAATATCTCTGCATAGAGTGGTGTTAAAATACTTTTTCTATCTGTTGGAGGATATGAACTTACTCTTGATACAACTCTAGCAAAATAGAATGTTCTATTAGCATCTACATTACCTATTCCTATAGGAGAATTATCCTCTCCTCTCATTTTTGATTTTATACCTGTTGTATTTAAATCTAATGAGATAAAATTTACTTTTATTGGATTTGTAGGGTCATCAAAAGTTTTCTGCATATTATAAAGCATACTAACATTTAATTCACTATTGTTAAATTTAGTAGCATTTATATCTATTCTTTTCAAAAAAGTTGCATCATTTACACTAAATTCACTATTATTTAAAGCTACTATCTGTTGAGGGAAAACTAATTTATTATGTATAGAGGTTATATTAAACTCTTCACCTTTATAATGCAATCCTGAATCCAACAGAGCTGTATAGTTCAAATCCAAAGAGAGCATACCTTCAGCCATGCAACCTTGACTAAAGTTTGTTAATTTAGTTCCATTTTCTCCTCGTGCAATAATATTATTATCAACTCTTACTCCCATATCAGCAGACTCCTCTAAATCACTCATATATAGGTAATCTTTTGTAGAGCCATTTTGGTTAGACAAAACACTATTCATATCAAATCTATAAGGCATAAATTTTAACTTTATATCAAAAAGAGTCTCTCCATTATTAGATACAATATTACAACCTACTCTACCTCTATCATCTGCTATATTTGAATGGCTACCCATAATACATCCCGACAAATTATCATTGCTACTTTGGTCTATAGCTGTCCATTTTTTATCTTTAACAGACAATAGATATTTCCCTGCATTGTTATGAGAGATAGAATCCAACAATCTACCACTACTAAACCCTCTCTCTTTTGATATATTAATCTCACTACTACACTTTGTTCCATTAGCTTGTGAATCAAAAATCAATGTTACATTAACATCACTATTATAATTTGCAACACTCTCTTGAGAATTATATCTAGTGGCATTTACTTCCAAAATATATGGATACTCTGCTACCAAACCAAAATAGGTATTACTCTGTATATTATTATTTAGATAAGTTACACTATTGTTATCCTCATCTATATCACCTATTTTAATAAAATAACTATCAGGTCTAATAGCAAAATGGTCACTAACATCTCTTGAAGTCTGTGTATACCCTACCTTACTCTCTATCTCACTATAAGCCTCTTGAGTAGCATAATCTCCATGAACTATTGTTCCATTCTCATCTTTTAGAAAAGAGATTCTAAAACTAGCATCTCTACTAGCTCTTAATATGGCTAAATCATCCTCATCTACAATATCTATCCTATCACTACTATCCATATACTTATAACTTGTATATAAAATATTATCTGTAGCATTATTATCTATCAGTTTTACTTTTAGAGTCATATTTTCTATAATATTTCCACCATGGGATATTATAGAATAATCAAAATCTTTACCAGTTATTTGAGTATATAAAGAGCTATCATTCAAATCTCCATTGGTTCTAGTAATACTTAACTCTATATCATCATTTAAAATAACTCCAACCCCTCTATCTTTACCCATCATACAAAAATTTTGGGGAAACATTGCAGGGAAATATATCTCTACATAAAACTCTTCATCTTTTTCAACTTTAGTATCTCCATAGACAGGTACAGATATAGTTTGGCTTCTATCATCTGAGAATATATCCATATTTATACCAATTCCACTACCACCTTTGAAGTCATTATCCTCTTGAGTTGCTACACCATGAGGAGGGGTAATATCATTACCATTTCCATCAATAACTCTATAAAAAAACATAGCAGGCATCCCTATTGGCATCATAGGCAATTCAGCATCAATAGAGACCTTGAACTCAAATATAGTCTCTCCACTATCTCCTTCTGCTTTTTCTACATCTCCTATTGAGAGTCTTGGCATTCTTGGAGGAAGTGTAAATTCAGCATCTGGACAGCTTGTTCCATCATTGTAATAACTCAGACTTGGTGTAGGTTTAAGCCAATACATTTTACCATTAGATGGGTCTATCTCAAACATTGCATTATCATTTGAGATTGCTATAACCTTGCCTGAAGCATCAGAGAAGATTAAACTAATATATGAACCTTCATGTTTATGAGTATCTCCAATAGTTGTAATATTACCTGTCTCAATATCTATTTTTGCAAACTTATCATTATGAAAATCACTATTGCTATCTCCATCCTTTATAAGCATTGCATAGAAATACTCGCCTGTGGTATCAATAGCCATATCCCAAAAACGAACAGACTCAGATAAGGTAATAGTTTTAATAACCTCTCTTTGTGCTATATCTATTTTATACATTTGATTATCATCAGCACCATTCCCACTGACATAGTAGTATCCATTTTTATCAAACTCTCCTGCATAGAGTTGAGTGTTTGGCAATCCATCTACAACACCTAGATTTTGAATTTTGGCATGTTTATCAATTTTAAGTAGCTCATTGCCATAAAGTGCATAGATAAAGTTATCTTGAACATTATATCCTATAGCATTATATCCACCGTTATCACTTACAAATCCACTACCAATTGGAACAAAAGAGGGACTCATAGCATAAAAACCATGTAACCATGTAGAGCCACTATCCTCTCCACCAATCCCCAACTCTGTACGATTAGAGAGATAGAGTCTCTCGCTACAAGTAAATGGTTCAAAATCGGCATGAACTGTTATCTTATAGTCCTCTACCTCTCCATCATCTGCTGAACCCGTTGGGGTTAAATCTCTCTGATAACTATATCTAAATCTAGCATAGGTGACTATATCATTAGTACTACTTGGTGAGACAACATTTAGATTTATCTCTCCACTATTTCCATTTATATTAGAAGCTATCTGTTCCAAGTTATCATCAAAATCTCCATCTCCATTCCAATCTATCCACGCATTTAAATATCCTGCTCCATGAGTTGTAATCTTTAGAGGAGTGATAGACCCTGCATTGATAGTTTGGGCTTGTAGAGAGTAATTACCTAAACTAACCCCATCATCATTGCTATCCAAATCAGCATTTTCTGATGGTTTTCCATTATTTTCATGAGTTATTCCACTACCCATATAAACCGTAGGCTCTCCATAAGTAGGAAGAGAGTGTCTAGCTCCATTATTCTCTAATCTAGTAGGATAGTTATCAGGCAAATCCCCAAAATCAAATTTGAACTCAATATCCGTACACATTGCACCATCATTTTTATTAACAACACCTCCTGTTGAAAAAGGTACTGCTATAGGAGAGTTAGCTACATCTATTCTAAATATCTCTCCAGTGTTATTATCATAAATATAGTAAAATCCATTTGCATCAAAGAAACCTGCCCCAAAAGTTCTCTTCTCTGTTAAATTCGTATCCTTTTTATAGATTATATGACCATTATTGGGATTGATTTTATAGAGATATTTTATTTTATTACTATTTCCATTATTAACAGCATAGAGCATATTATCTATCGGATTAAATGCCCAGTCAGCTGTAGTAAGATTTTTACTAAGTTGAATCTCTGATAGCTTAGTTAGATAACTATTTGAATTTGGGTCCAAATCAATAATTACAACTCGTTTGCTACTTCCCCCCTCTTTGAGATAGAGATGTCCATTATTATCAATATCTCCAACATAAGAGCTAAATCCATCAAGCCCTTCTATTTTAAACTCTTTTGTAGCCCATTTACCACTAGGATTCATACCTATTTTTACAACTGTTCCATCTTTTTTAGTTTGATTATATCCCCAAAAAAAGCCATCTTTTTTATTGAATCCTTCAGAGTTAATAGTATCATCAGAGATAGATTCTAGCTGTACAAGTGCCATATCTCCACTAGCCAAATTGAGTGCTGATACATCCGTATGAAGATTTTGAAACATAAATGCACTAGCAATACACCCTGTAGGTTCCAAAAAACTAGGCATTTTGGCATTTGCACATCTAGCTCCATCTCCTGTTGCAGCTATTCCTGCTATATTTGTAAATTGTGTTGCTGTAAATGATGGATTAGCTATATCCTCTGCTGTAACATTAGATAGATTAACTTTATAAACCATAGCATTGTTTTGGTCACTATAAAAGTAGATATTTCCATCACTATCAAAGACATAAGAGTGGAAATATGTTTGGTTATCAATAAGCCCTGATACCTTCTCTAAATCATTAACCTCTCCTGTATCAGGATTTACTCTAAAGAGATGTCCACTATGAGAATCTACTGCATAGAGATGGTCATCTTTTGGATTTATAGCATAATCTCCAAAGTGTATATTTGTATTGCTATATGAAACCGAACCTACATATGTGGGAACTCCATCATCTATCTGAACTTGATAAATAGTATGATTATCAAACTTACTCTCTGAACCATTACTATCATCATAACCTGATAGATAGAGTACACCATCTTTGGATATATCCCCTGCTACAAAATCAAATGGGGGTATATCTGTATCAAACTCTTTGACAGTATAGTTTGCATCTATCTGAATAATCTTTTTAGAACTTCTACTCCAACCCCAAATCAAATTATCCTCTACATTATACCCTATAGCATTAATATTTTCAGTAGTATAGTTCTCTTTTAGAGGGGTGGATGTCTTGTCTATAAAATTTAATGAAAATAGGTCATTGCTTGATGTTAAATAACTATTGGAACTACATGTAAATGGCACACTAGGAGTATCTACAATATCCCCAAAGTTATTACCCACTAGAACTTGACCACCCTGTTCAAAATTGACATCCATTCTATTACTAAAACAGAGCCAATTATGGTCTTGTTCTGCCCCACTCTTCTCTATTTGATTACCATCTCCATTATCAAACTCATCACCTGTAGATGTATACCCCTCTAAATCAGTCTCCCAAATTCCAACCCATCTATCAGCATAATCATTTCGTTTTGGAACCCAAAAAGTATAATGACCACTAGCATCTGTAGTAGCTGTAGCAAAAGCGATATTTCCACACCGTTTTATTTCTAAATCAACATTTGCAATGCCTATCTCATTATCATCTCTGTGACCATCTTTATCACTATCATAATAAACATATCCACTGACAGTTGAACCACTATAGTTACCAAAATTTTTATCTAATAAATCTGTACCATTTACTTCAATATTTATACTATTTGCAGTAGTAGATATATAACCATTAGCATCAGTTGAGGTAGTACAATCACTACTATTAGAGGCATCTTCAATAAGTCTATAACTACCAACCCCTACAGCAGATATAGTATATAGACCCGTAGAAGAGTCTGCTTCTACACTAGAGATAAATGTGTTGTCAGCTTTACACAGTTTGATATAACTACTCTGATTGAGTCCATCTTCTCCATTATCTTTTATTCCATTATGATTTATATCTTCAAATATATATCCTGATATAGGTTTCCCTTCACATCCCATTCCTTCAATTTTAATAGTAGCCCCTGAACCATTTACTGAACCATCACTGTGTAGTTTGATAGTAACTTTATTTCCTGTAACGATAAATGGAGTATTATCTAATACACCATCATCTTTATAAAGTTCATTTCCATTCTCATCAAAAATATAAATCCAATCATAATCATAACCATGACCATCTTCTATCTCTCCATTAACTGTAATACGAAGTTCTGTTGCATTATTCATCTCAATAATTTTTGTAATATCTAAATTATTACTATACTCTTGATGATTCTCTCCCTCTATCCATGAATTGCCAGATGTTGAATAGTTTACTGTAGCACATGAGGTGGATGGTGGTGTTGTATCTTCTAACTCAATCGAAGTAGTAATCTTAAAATTTGACTCAACAGTATGTCTCTCTGCCCAAAACATATCAAAATCATAACTCTCCCCTTCAGTTAAATCTAAATTATCCAAATTAACAGATTTCTCTATTCGAGAGTGAACCCCTCCAATATCAACAGCTAATTTCCCATCAATAAAAACCCAAACATCATCATCCCCACTAAACTTAAATGTCTCTCCACCTTGATAGGTAAATTTTGAATGTACTTCATAAGTCATATGGTAGTTATGTTCATTATCTTCATTGCCAAAGAGTTGATTATCTAGTGGGAAAAATCCTACATGTTGAACCCCTTCTTTTATTCCCACAGGCGAAACGGCACTATCATATACATAAACATCCCCCTGTTTTTGTAGAGTAATAGTATAAGGCATAGATTGATTAACCCCTGCTGTATTATTATACCATTGATTGAAATTAGTTGAATTACTTGTAGATTTAGTATCTGTCCAAAAACCACCTATATAAGTACTTGTCCAAAATCGACCTTTATAAACAGGTTTTCTATCACTTCCCAAAGTCTCCTCTACAATACCTTGGTCAAGTCCTGCAAAACCCCAATTACCGTTCCATTGGGCATCCTTATTCATCTCAAAATCAGGATGAGAAGCATGAAAATCTCGCAAAGTCCCTGTCAATTGAATCTCATCTGCATTTAGATGAAATATTGTAATCAAAAACAAGAATATTAATTTTATTATAATTTTCACAATTAAACCTTTTTATTAAAAAATACTAAAATTATAGTATAAAAGTAATAATATAAGGTTTAATTGATTTTTTAATTATAATAAAAATTTTAATTTTATATTAAGTTTTGAATACACCATCTGTTATTACAAGGCTCACTATTTAGACCTCAACGGTTGGTGATTGTTAGGGAAAAAAGATAAAAGCCTACCAATCCATCTTCCCTGTCTCTCCAATTTTTGGTTTAATATCCAAAATATTACCTGTCTTACCAATTCCCGTCCACTGAGAAGCATTATTTTCAGTACACTCAATAATATATTGAGATGGCTCAAATTTTAGCTCTGGAGTAGTTATAATAGTAACAGTAGTAGATTGAAAAACACTACAATCATTTACCTTTGCATCTGTTAGATGGTTTGAACCACCATTTAGAGTTATATTCCCATCCTCTACATTCACAAAATTCTCTCTACTATCCAAAATATTAGGATTATCATGCAATCCTGTTACATTACCATCTACATCTCCATTGTGTTTCACAGATATATACCAACCATTTTGCTCTCTTGTTGTGCCTGTTACTCTACTATTGGAAATAATATTCGTATCTATACAATAATCAGGAATAGCTGTCTGACAATATAAATCTACATAAAGTGGAGTCTTGATAACTGGTGAAATATTCATATTGACTCTTGGATAGATTGGCAAAGCTGATACAACTCTAGCATAATAGAAATTTTTTCTCCTATTTATATCTTTTGTTCCTATTGGAATATAATTACTCTGTCCCTCTGCAAAGGAAGATGAAGTTGGAGAGATTATATCTAGTTTATTAAAGGTAATCTGTATAGGATTGGTTGGTTCTGTTGAGTTCTTATCTATATTGAAGCGTATATCTAATGGAATAGAACCTCCATTGGTATCTAAAAACTGCTCTTTATTTAAAGTAACTAATAAAAGATTACTCAAGACATTATCTTTTGTTATTGTAAAATTACTATCATTGTTATATCTCAATGCTCTAACAAAATAGAGTGGATTTCCTCTAGCTGTTTTAATAGCAATATTAGCCCCACCTCTATCAGATAGAGAGGTTAAATCTATAGATAGATTGGTATCTTGAGATATACAACTTGCTGTAAAATTTGTGGTAATGTTTCCATCTTTGCTTTTTGGTAATATTTTTCCTTGAAATGCAATAGCTGTATTGGCATAAGTACTATTTACTTCACTCATATAAACAAAATCATCATGAGTACTCTTTGGTAAATTTGTTATATTTAAATCAATATCAAAATGGTGTGGGAAAAAAGTCATCTCTATTGGAAATTTATATGTAACAATACTACATCCAATTAACCCCATCTCATTAGGAACTCTCTCCCCACTATTGGCTATACACTGCTCTACACTACTATTTTGGTCAACTCCACTCCAATTAGTATCATTTGGTATCTTTAAAATATATCTACCTACATTTTGGTGAGTAAAGTTCAAATCATTAAAAAGACCATTATTAAAGCTTATACTTTTAACAATAGGAGAGGTATTTGTATCTATCCCTGCTGTTGAGTTAAAATCAAATTGAGAAGTTATACTCTTGTCATATCCCATAGTTGGAGTAGAAGTTAGATACCTAGATGCAACTATAGTTAGATTATAATCATATCCTGAAGCCATACTAAGAGAGTGTTTTAGTGGACTACTAGTTGCACCCTCTATATTATTATCAAAAATAGAGATATAGAAGTTATCAGGACGAATGGCGAAATTATCTCTTGCTAATTCTGTTTTAGTATGAGTAAAATTATCAAAGCACTCTTTTGGCAACGATTCACAATCAGACTGAATAATATTTCCATCTTTATCTATTGGATAGGTCACTCTAAATATAACATTCCTTGAAGCAGGAATTGGAGGAAAACTACTACTTGATTGTTCACTCAAATCATCAATAGGAGAATTAGAATCATCAAAATCAAATCTACTATCCGTTGAACTTGCAGGAATATGTATATATCTCTCATATATAGCACTGTTTTTTATATTATCAAACAACTCTATTTTTGCTGTAACATTAGATATAGTCTGCTCAGAAGTAAAGTCATTGTTATAAAAGACCAAAGAGTAATCAAAATCCAACCCTGCTATTTGTGTATACCATGCGTTTCGTCTATCTGTTCCAACAAGATAATTTTTGCTATCAATTCTCTCTATATTAAATTTACCTCTTAGTGGTTGAACTCCTACTCCAAATTTAATCATATAATCCTCAACCTCACCATCAAGTACAAATCCTGTTGGGTTCATACTTGGATAAGATGAGACTCTAGCTCTTAGATAGGTTTTGATATTTTCTGGTAAATTCGCAGGTAGAGTAAAACTTATCGTATGAACTCCTGCACTAAGTTTTACACCTGAATTATAGACCAAATCATCACCATTATCAAAAGTTCCATTTATCTTCGTATCTATCCATATTTTTAAATAGGCCTCTTTTGAGAGTTTCACTTTAAGTTGATGAGTAGTACCTGCTTCAAAATATGTTCCATTTATATCTGTACCATCAAGTAGAGTCACACCGTCATCATCATCTAAACCATTTATATCATCACCATCAGCATTTTCAGTATCATAAGAGCCTATATCATGGTCTATCTTGTCACCCAAATATATACCATTAGATATATTGTGCCATGTATTTTCATAACGCATAGGAGCATCCCCATAATCAGTAAATACCAAAGAGGAGTTAATACAGTTAGCACCATCATTATAATCAGCTGGTTGCGAATCAGATAAAAATCTCTTTGTTCCATCCTCCAAGTTAAACTCAAAAAATCCATTACCATTACTATCATTTGCAAAAAATCGCCCATTTTTATCTGAAAATGATGAGTCAAACTCATACCCATCATGAGAATCTCCAATAAATGAAACCTCTCCACTACTCACATCAATTTTAGTAAGCTTTCCACCATCTGCTATCCCATATAAATACTCTCCTTTTGAAGAGAATGAAAAATCTTTGATAGATACAGCTATTGTTAGATTTATCTCTTCTACTGTTCTTTCATCATCACTATCAGATAACTTTATCTTGTAGATTTTGTCATAATCAACTCCAAATCCTGTAACATAATAATATCCATTATAACTAGCCCCTGCATAAGCTTGTTTATTCTCTAACAATTCTGGCAATCTACTCACATCTCCTAAGCTCATAACTTTGCCTGTTTTACTTATTTTGAATAACTCTTTATAATATAATCCATAAATATAATTATCTTTTTCATTATATGCCAAAGCGTTATATAGTTTAACATCTCCCTCATCATCTAATACCTCAAATCCAAATGGTGATTTTATAGTATCAATTCTATGAAGCCACATCTTGCCTGTAACTTCACTACCTCTTTTGATACTACTAGATAAATACATATGCTCGTCACACTCAAAAGGTTCTTGGGTATGTATATCATCATTTATAATTGTAATAGTTGTCTTATCTCTACCTATAGTTAAATTTTCACCATCTCTTAGATAGAGTCTAAAATCCTCATTTGGCTCAATATTAGTATCTCCATTAACCGTTAATTCTATAATAGCAGAGGTACTATTCTCTTCTATATCAATAGTTCCTCTATTTGCTATATAATCATTATCCTCTGTAGAAGTGCTACCATCTTGTGCATCTTTATCTTGCGTATAATACTCTATAGTAGTATCTACCAAAGCTGGTTTGTCTAATGTTAACTTTATCTCTATTGTATGAGAAGTATCATTACCCTCTACAGTAGTGTAACTCTCTTTTTCTATATCAATTTGTGGAAAAGAGCCATCATCATTAATAATCGTACCTGTGGGACTTTGTGTGCCTGTTATCTTTAGATTCTCACTCTCATTATCTATCAATAGATAAAAATCTTCATCATCCTCTATAGTTGTATCTCCATTAATTCTAATAGGAATAGTAATATTCTGCTCACCTGTTGGAATATTATATGTAGTTCTACTAATAGCTACAAAATCCTCACCACTACTAGCAGAGTTATCTTTGGTATAGTAATCAAAATGAGACCCCTCCAACGCAGGTAAATCTAAACTCAAAGTAAAATTAATATCCCTCTGTCCACTATCTCCCTCTTCTATAGAAAAACTACTCTTTGTAAATGACAAAGTAGGATACTCTCCATCATCATTAAGAATAACTCCTTTGGCTCTATCAGTAGTTCCATAGTTCAATTTCTCTAAATCTGAAAAACTAAAATAAAAACTCTCATCCTCTTCTATTTTGGTATCTCCATTAATAGGTACAGATATAGTAAAACTTGTTGTACCCTCATCCAAAGCCTTATTTCCATGAGTATAGATATAATCATTATCTCCATTTTCATTTTGAGCTGTATTATTGCTAGTCTTATAATAAAAAGAACTACCATCAAGTGCAGGAGTATTCAAGGTAAAGGTAAAATCTAAATTTTTTTGAGAACTATTTCCCTCAACTATTGAATATTCTGTAGAGGAAAAAGAGATAGAAGGATACTCACCATCATCATTGAGAATCAAAGACTCAGATGAACTTGTTTTGATAGAGGTACTTCCTGATAGATTCATTTGCAGATATTCATTCTCTTCAATCTCATTATCTCCCACAATATCTACATAAATAATAATCTCCTTGTCCCCTTTGTTAAAAGTAATATCTCCAGTTTTTGAGACATAATCACTACTTGATGATGCACTAGGAGAAGAGGAACCATCTTGAGTCTCATAGTGAATAGTCAATGGACTATCCAAAGGATACTCTTTTCCCAAATATACCCGAAATGGCATCTTGTTACTATCTCCACTATTTCCTTCTGTCACATTTTCGCTATCCATATAGACTTTTATTGCATCATCATCAACTATAGTACCTATTGCTGTATCTCTATCTATAGAACCCTCGGAAATAGAGCTTATCTTAATATCAAAATGCTCTGTACCTTCAGGAATAGTATCAGCTACGATTGTAATAGGAATATATCCATATTTACTTCCCTTTGGAATAGTAAGAGTGCCATTTGACTCCATATAATCATCTCCTGATATTGCGCTACTATCTATTGTCGTATAATTTAGAGTTATATCATTTGGAGCATCTTGATTTAATCCAACAGTAAAATTCAATATCCAATTATTATCCCTCTCTCTCTCATATCTATCATAGATTTTAGCCTTCAATGGAGCAATATCATCATCATGTATATAACCCACTCCTCTACTATCTGTTACAACATAACCATTAGTAGAATTTGAAATATTTAAATATAGAAACTCACTAGCCTCATATATATCATTATTGATAATAGGAACCTCTATAGTTTTAGTAGATTGAAATGGATAAAAAGTGACACTTCCAGTTGTACTATTATAATCCTCCCCAGCTTTTGCAGTACCATCTGCTGTTGTATAATTTACAGTTACAGTACTAATCCAAGGTGCTTCACTAAGCTCAATAGTGAATTTCAAAGGACCATTTGACTCATAAACAGCAGAAGCATCCGTTACAGTAATAGTTACATCTGTTCCATCAGCATATAAAAGAGTTGTAAAGAGTAGACCCCATATAAATATTAATCCTTTCAATATCTGTTTCATATTTAACCTTTCTTAAAAATAAATATTAATTTTGCCATTGTACCATATTTTTAGAAAGGTAGGGGTATTAAAATAGATTTTATTTTTGAGTTATCCGAAAAGCCTCCCCAACAGCTTTTATAAATGAACTTCTCACAGCCCCCTCCTCTAATGTAGAGTAAGCAGCCGCCGTAGTTCCTGCTGGACTCATAACAGCATCTTTGAGTAGTGCAGGATGAGTAGATGCTAGAAGTGGCGCAAAGCCTTTAAACAGAGAATTTGTAATCCCTATAGCATCAGGACGTTTCATCCCCTCTTTGACCAATCCATCCATCATAGCCTCTGCTACAAGTGCAAGTAGAGCAGGCCCCGAACCTGCAACAGCTGTTGCTATATCTATCTCTTTTTCGGAATCAACCCAAAAAGTATCACCAATAGCTGAAAATATCGCCTGTGCATCCTCTCTTTTCTCTCTATCACCTGTTATAATCGAAGTAGATGCTCCAAATTTAGCAGATATATTGGGCATAACTCTTATATAGCTCTTAGCATCTATATTAGATTTTAATGACTCTATTGTTCCACCTGCCAAAACAGAATATAGAGTATTGGCTCTACCTTTTAGTTGTCTACCAACGGCTTCTAATATATAAGGTTTAACTACAAGTATAATATTTTTATCTGTTATGTCAAAGTCATCAGGAAAATATACATCAGCATTAAACTCTCTTTTTAACTCATCTTGTCTTGATATATCAGGCTCCACAAACTCCAATCTATATCTATCTTTGAGTCCATAGGCCATTGCCATACCCATAGCACCCGCTCCGATAATTGTAATTGTCAAGATTTATCCTTTAGTTTTTTGGGGATTATAGCGAAATGTAATAGAGTTTGAGGTATTATATTTTTTAAATTTATATATAAGGTTACAGATGTTAACAGATTATAAAAAAAGTTTTCTTCTAGCTATGCTTTTAGCTGTTCTTGTGGGATGTGCAAACAAGGACACAGTAAAAGAGTATGATAAACCAGCACTATACTGGTACAAAAATATTATAAAGAGCCTAGCATCATCTAATTTTGACAAAGCAGACAACTACTATATATCACTAAAGAGTGAACACATGCGTTCTCCTCTACTACCAACAGCTACAATGATATTAGCCCAAGCACATATGGCAGATGAAACCTACTTGATGGCAGACTACTACCTAGATGAATATATCCAAAAACATGCAGCTGGTCAAAAGATAGAATTAGCCAAATTTTTAAAGATAAAAGCAGCATTTTTAGGAGTCAAAGATATAAATAAAGACCAAAAATTGATGATAGATACACTAAAAGAGGTAGATAATTTTATAAAAGAGTATCCAAATTCCATCTATAGACCAGTTGTAGATACACTAAAAGTTCGTCTACATATGGCACAGTATCTCCTAAATGAGAATATATCAAGACTCTATCATCGCATAGGAAAAGATAAAGCATCAAAAATATATAGAGATAAAAATGCCAAATCTGCACTAAACTCCACAGATATTAAAGCCCCCGAAGAGAGTCTCTTCGACAAACTATTTAACTAAAGGATAGCTATAGAATGCAACTTAGTAACTACGAACCATTTCCAACGCAACTGCCTATTATAATAGAGGATAATATGTTCCTCTACCCTTTTATGATAAGTCCTATCTTCTTGACAGACCAAGAGGACATAGATGCAGCTACATTTGCAATGGAGAAAAATTCACTACTCTTCCTAACAACAACCAAAGAGGGTTCAGAGGGTTCAAGAGAGGGAAAAGAGATAAATAGAGTTGGTGTTATAGGCTCTATTATGAGAAAAGTACACATCCCCGATGGTAGAGTAAAAATCCTCTTTCAAGGTCTAGCAAAAGGTGAAATCTCATCAGATATAGAGAGAATAGAGTTTGATGAGTTATCTTTTGTCAGCTCTATGATAAATCTCATAGAGAACGAGATGTATAATGAGCTAAAGATTCAAGCACTAATTGGTGTACTCAATGAGAAACTACAACTACTATCAAAGATTCATAATAGCATACCCCAAGATTTGCTAAAGACTATCTCTGAAACAGATGAGCCTTATAGAACAGCTGATTTAGTATCATCTCTATTAAAAATATCAAAAACAGAAGCATATGATATATACAAAGAGCAGAATATAGAGCAGAGACTAATGCACCTAATTGATATAATAGTCGGAGAGATAGAGTCTGCAAAAGTAGAACGAGAGATTCGCTCAAAAGTTCACAACAAAATAGAGCAAACAAACAAAGAGTATTTTTTAAAAGAGCAGATAAAAGAGATAAACAAAGAGCTAGGTGTTGATGCCCAAAGAGAGGAGGAGATAGCAGAGTTTAGAAAAAAACTAGAAGAGATTAAACCTCATCTCAAAAAAGATGCTCACAAAGAGATAAAAAAGCAGATAGAGAGATTTGCTAGAATACACCCAGAGAGTGGTGATGCCAATCAGATTCATACCTATTTGGAGTGGATATTTGAGTTGCCATTTGGAGAGTTCTCTAGTAAAAAATTAAAGGTCAAGGATGTTCAACAAGAGCTAGACAATGACCACTACTCTCTAGTCAAACCAAAAGAGAGAATAGTAGAGTTTTTCTCTGTAAGAGAATTGGCTCAAAGACGAGGAATATCACTCGATGAGGGAGCTTCAGGTACTATACTCTGTTTTTATGGCCCTCCAGGTGTAGGTAAGACCTCTCTAGCTAACTCTATAGCTAATGCACTAGCTCGACCATTAGTTAGAATAGCTCTAGGTGGACTAGAGGATGTAAATGAGCTAAGAGGTCACAGAAGAACCTATGTCGGTGCAATGCCTGGTAGATTAGTCCAAGGTCTTATAAATGCCAAAAGCATGAATCCCGTCATAGTCTTGGATGAGGTAGACAAAGTAGGACAACATCACAGAGGAGACCCAACATCAGCACTTTTAGAGATACTAGACCCTGAACAGAACAGTAACTATAGAGATTACTATCTAAATTTTGATATTGATTTGAGCAAAGCTATATTTATAGCAACAGCCAATGATCTAGGAGGAATCCCTGCACCTCTACGAGATAGGATGGAGTTTATATCTGTTAGCTCCTATACCCCTGATGAGAAGTTAGAGATTGCCAAGCAATATCTCATTCCACAAGAGCTAAAAAAACACGCCCTTGCAGATGAGGAGTTTTTAATAAGTGATGATGCTCTAAAAGTGCTTATAGATGAGTATACACGAGAACCAGGAGTTAGAGGTTTACGGCGAAAAATAGCAGGGCTTATGAGAAAATCAGCCACAGCTCTTTTGGCTGATGAGTCTCTAAAGATAATAAGATTAAATATTGAAGATTTAGCCAAATATGCAGATAAAAAGGTATTTGAGGTATCACGAATAGAGGATAAACCCTTAATAGGTGTAGTAAATGGTCTAGCATGGACATCTGTTGGTGGAGATGTTCTAAAGATAGAAGCGATAAAAATCAGAGGAAAAGGAGCAGTAAAACTAACAGGAAGCTTAGGTGATGTAATGAAAGAGTCAGCCCATATCGCCTTCTCTGTAGTCAAGATTCTGATAGATAATAACTCACTAAAAACTATAGAAAAATACAAAAACAGCGAAGATGAAATCTATAAACTCTATGACCTACACATCCATGTCCCTGAAGGTGCTACTCCAAAAGATGGCCCAAGTGCAGGAATCACCATGGCTGTAGCAATAGCCTCAATCCTATCAGAAAAAAGAGTAGATAACCAAGTAGCAATGACAGGTGAGCTAACTCTAACAGGAAAAGTCCTACCAATAGGTGGACTAAAAGAGAAACTAATAGCCGCCTACAAAGCAGGAGTAACCAAAGCCCTAATACCCCAAAAGAATTTTGAGAGGGATTTAGAGGATATTCCCGAAGAGGTTAGGGATTCTGTAGAGATTATCGCTGTTGCTGATATTGAGGAGGTGTTATCTAAGGTTTTGTTATAAAAAAGAGACCTTTTAAAGAGAGTAAATTTACCAAAATATAGCGTAAAGCCCCTAGCTTCAGCTATGGGGATATAAGCGGGGCATACAAAGAATTTATCTAAGGTTTATACGATATAATACCACAATGAAGAACAAAATAAAATATAAATTT
>Ga0256845_1001091_pt1 | contig 22955 bp, 18 predicted proteins | sample RiftiametaG_FD_189101 | JGI IMG/M metagenome (GOLD analysis project Ga0256845, IMG submission 189101) | Tube worm associated microbial communities from hydrothermal vent at the East Pacific Rise, Pacific Ocean - Riftia | ecosystem: Host-associated > Annelida > Integument > Unclassified ... | reverse complement strand
CTAAATGTAATTTGCTACGTTCTTTTTGTCTTTCCCATTTTTTAACGTATCTTTCAGATACTAAAAAAATAAAAAACCCAGAACGTAACTACGTTTAGCGGGTCGTTAGGTGCAAGCTGAAAAAAATCCGTTCCAAAGGAAACAATCTACAAAATAAAACACCCTTTTTCACTTCAAATAAAATAATTATTCATAATTTTGGACAATATTAGTCAAAACAAACATTGTCTTATGAAATCGTTTAGCGAAATTATTAAATCTAAAAGAAAAGAACATAAATTGTTTCTCAGACAAGTTTCCGCTTTAATGGAAATTGACCAAGCAATTATCAGTAAATTTGAAAGAGGAGAAAGGAAGCCAACGAAAGAACAAGTTTTAAAATTTGCTAAAATTTACGACCTAAATCCTGACGACTTAGTAATTTCTTGGTATAGTGATAAAGTTGCTTATGATTTGCTTTCAGAAGAGAATGCAGAAAAAATACTTAAAGTAGCAGAATCAAAAGTTAAATATCTAAAACGTAAATAGGATGAAAAAGAATTTATTATCATTATTTTCAGGTTGTGGAGGAATGGACATAGGATTTGAAGGAGGTTTTAAAACTCAAAAATCTACTTTAAATACTGAAATTCATAAAGATTGGATACAATCAGAAGAAAAAAGCAATTACATTTTAGAGGAAACAATTTTTGAAACAAAATTTGCAAACGACATAAGTAGTCACGCAAAAGTTGCTTGGAATTCATATTTTTCTAAAAAAAGAGGTTACGATTTAAATGGTACATTTAGGGTAGATAGTATTGTTGATATCGTAAAAGAATATAGAAATGGCAATAAAAATGTTTTCCCAAAAAACATTGAAATCGTAACAGGAGGTTTTCCTTGTCAAGATTTTAGTGTGTCGGGAAAGCGAAATGGTTTTAATTCGCATAAAGACCACAATGGAGCTATAAAAGACGATATCCCAACTGAAGAAACAAGAGGTAAGTTATATATGTGGATGAAAGAAGTAGTTGAAATTACTTTACCTAAAATATTTATAGCAGAAAATGTTAAAGGACTTGCAAATTTAGGAACTGTAAAAGATATAATACAATCTGACTTTTCAGAAATTAATGGAGATGGATATTTGGTGCTATCGCCAAAAATTTTACACGCAGGAAATTTTGGAATTCCTCAATCAAGAGAAAGAATTTTTTTTATAGGACTTAAAAAATCCGCACTCACAAAAAAAGCATTAAAAGAATTATCTAAAGCAAGTATCTCTGAAAAATACAGTCCTTATCCAATTGCAACTCACAGATTAAACGGAGAAATGCACTATTCTTCTGCAGAAAACGAAATGATAAATTTTACACAATGTAAAAATGTGCTTTTAGATTTGAAAGAGCCTGAAAAAAGCAAAGACTTATCTCAAATCTATTATTCAAAAGCAAAGTTTATGGGTAAACATTGCCAAGGTCAAAAAGAAATTAAATTAGATAAATTAGCACCAACTATTAGAGCAGAACATCACGGAAATATAGAGTTTAGAAGATTATCTATGGAAAATGGAGGTAATTACACTTCTGAATTTAAAAAAGGAAAGAAAGAAAGAAGATTGACTTTGAGAGAATGTGCAAGAATACAAACATTTCCAGATGATTTTAATTTTGTTTTACCATCAGAAAAAGACAGTAGAAAAAAGTTTGCTTTAAGTCCTTCACAAGGTTATAAGTTAGTTGGAAATGCTGTGCCACCACTTTTAGCATATCATATTGCGAAAAAAATAGAATCTAATTGGTCGTTATATTTTGAGTCTTAGTACTTTTGTTGCTTATGAGCAATAATATAGAAACAAATCCCATCCAATTATTTTTAGCAATTTACTTGCTTGAAAACGATTTGAATAATTCCGACAATGAACTTTCACAAGTTAAATTTCAATCAGAAGAAGCAAATACAGATGAACATCTAAAAAAATATTTTCAAAGATACATTTTAGATAATAATGATATTTCCAAGACAAAACTAAAATCAGTTTTAATCAAAAACGATACTAAATCTAATACCATAGATATTGGTAAGTTAATTACTTATAAAATAACGAATGTTTTTCTACCTGAAGAACTATCAAAAAAACAAAAAGAAGACATTACTAATTCAAAGAAATCGGTATATATAAATCCAGATTTATTTTTAGAAATATCTGACGGAAAAAACACATGTTTTGAATCGTTAGAATTAAAATCTACGAAAAACAATAATATTCCAGGTTCGAGCGTACAACAAGTTTTACCATTTGAATGGGTTATTTTTGTTAAAAGAAATAAGGATAGCGTAACAATTTCAACAGGTTATTACATCAATAGTATCACTGAAAAACTACCTTTCCCTGATAGAAGTCCAAGACCTCAAATTGGATTTAAAACCCTGACAGATTGGAATAAAGAAAATAGAATAATTCAAGATGACACATTGGTAATTCAGAATACCGACAAACTGAATGATGAAAAGATTAAACTTCTTACCGATTGGCAAGATTATTTAGCAAGCGAATGGCTAAACATTATCAAAACTGATGAAGCAAAGAATAATGAAAAATGGTTCAATAATGCTTTACGAAAATTTGCTGTAAAGTTTTTAGAATATTCTGAAAAACTAAGTGAATCTGAAAGAAAATCCTTAAAGAAAAAACTGAATTCTTTGATAAAGTAAAATAATAAAAGGGCATAATCGAGTAGACGGCTTTAACTCAATTAGAGCTAGAGCCGTCTACTTGATTAGCAATATTTAATACTCTGGTTCATTAATGCCTATCGTATATTTACAATTGACAGGTTTCCCATTCAATATGGCAGGAGAAACAGGACCTAATTTGTTTATTGCAAGGATTATATTCATTAAATAAAAAGGACAGTATTCAACGTTCATAAGAGGCTTGATGTTCATCAATTCACCTTTCGATGTGATAGTAACAGTAAAAATCATGTTTTCATTCAACAAATCTGGTTCACTGTAACAGAGGCCATTTCTAGCAACTTTTATTTCGGTAGGTAAACTATCACCATTCATTAATTTTGGATAGGTTCCAACATCACTCAAGTTAGGTTCTTCTTTTTTCACTTTCTTCAAAGGGAAGAAGTATTTAGGGAGAGAGTAAACTGATTTATGGTTGTAATTAGTGTAATCTATTTCCCACAAAACCAAATCACTATTGTTCTTCGTTTGAAAAACTCCGATTTTTTTAAATGGGACTAATCTAGAAACATAACCAGATTCAGTAACTCCTTCATAAGTTCGCCATACTAGATACTCATTATTTTTCTTTTTAACATAACTCCATAATTTAACTTGTTTAGTTAATGAGGAGTCACCTATTCGTAGAATAGAATCTCCAATAAATTGATAATTTTCACCTATACAATCTCTGATACTATCATAATAGTAACAGTATTCAATTCTCTTATTTTGATTATCAAATGAAATTTGTTCTAATCTATATTCAGCTTTAGAGGCAAATGACTTTCCTCTTACAGGGTAGGTGTCACTTGAATAATAAATGCTAGGTTCTAATTTTAAAGTATCTTGTCCCAACACTCTAAAGCATTGGATTCCGATAAATAATAAAATAAATATTTTAATCTGCATAAAATTATTGCTAACGACCCACTAAACGTAGTTACGTTCTGGGTTTTTTGTTTTTTTAGTATCTGAAAGATACGTTGAAAAAATGCAAAAGACAAAAAAAACGTATCAAATTACGTTTGAGCGATTGTTATTTACCGTGCTCATGAAAGCAAAGCTTTTATCATGTTCTATTATTTTTTAAGGTCAAATCTATGCTTCTTCATTCCTTTGGCTAATTTTTTGTAGCTTTATAACAAATATTCTTTGAGTAGCATTCAACCAACTATGAAATACATATACACCTTCCTTACACTCTATTTTTTAATTAATAATGTATACTCCCAAAAGGGACAGTCTTACCTCGATTATACCATTGCTATAGATTCCTCTATGGATTCAAAAGGGGCTTTGGTTTATCGCCTATCAGACAAGCAAGCATTTAATGTTATACAAAAACAAAAAATACCTAAATCTATTGAAAAATGGCTAGGGAAGTCAATCGCTACCTTGCCAAGTATTGATTTGCCTAAAGAATACACTAATGGTTATTATATTTTCGCTTATACAAAACAAAAACAACTCATTTATCATTTTAAGGCATATAGTGATTTGTCTATACAGAGTTTTCAAGTAATAAATAAGTACCATATTCATGTATTTGATGCCAATGGAAATAAAATAAAAACAGGAGTAAGTCTACAAGGAAAAAAAACCATCTATGATGAAACGTTACAAGCATTTGTAGCCAAACTACCTCAATCAAAACGAAAGATATTGTCCCTCAAACAAAGTAATTATACCCTGTACCGTGAGGTTATACGATCTATTCCTTATCCAATTTACGCTGTAAAAAGAACTCCTAAGTATCAGAAGTGGTCTAAAAAAGAAAAAAATATTGGGTATATCGTATTTAACAAACCTAAATATAAACCAGAAGATAGCCTTAAATTTAAGATTTATGCCGTAAACAAAAAAGGAAAACCGTATCAAGACACCCTTGTAATTTCTACTTATATCGGTTATCCAATTTATAAAGATAAAGAGCTTTTTAGGCTAAAGCCAAATGCTCAAGGAGTGGTGATTTACGAAGGATTGATGCCAAAGGATCTTAAAATAGATTTGAGTTATTCCTTAGATGTTAAAACCAAAAAAAAGAAATTGGTTTGCCAAAATTATTTTCGACTGGAAGACTACAAACTAGAGTTAGTAAATGTCTCGTTTAGAGCAGAGAAAACAATGTATAGAAGAGGAGATACGGTCATCCTATTACTGTCTGTAAAAGATGCCAATGGTTTGGCAATACCTAATGCTGAAGCATATATCAAATCACGTATAAACGGTAGCGGTGTTGCGGATTATTATAAAAATAAAATGATGTTTAGTCTCAATTTTTATGATACAACCATTACTGAATTAGGAAAATTATATAAAGTCAAATTACTACCTAGCATATTTCCTAAAGTTAAAAGTGGATATAGTTTTAACTGTACAATCAAAACCTTAGAAGGTCAGCCCAAGTATAGCTCTACTTATTTTACGTATGACAATACTTACAAGTATATTGACATCAACCAAATCTCAGACTCGATATACATATCTAGCGCTACTAAGGGTATTGCTTATGCTGAGTTATTGATTAAAGACGCTGATTTGGATACACTTAGCATTCAAAAAATTGCTTTGCCTTATGCGTTTAAGTTAAGTCCTAATATTCGTTATTTAAGTACAAAATCTGGAGACATCACTAATTCGACAACTATTACTGATTGGTCAAACATTAGCGTAAGCACGAAGTATCATGGAAAGTATGTAGATATAAAAATCAATAATCCATATAAGTTGCCTATTAGGCTTACTACACAACGAGCCAATAAAATACTCGCCACATTAGTAATTAACTCCTCACTAGACACTACTATTTTTATCAAAAAATCATTTGTATTGCATCACCAATATTATGTGGGAGGAACAAAGAGAAATGGGCAAACCAACTTGGCTTATAACGACCGAAAACTTCAACTAAAAATTGATTTACCGAATAAAATTTTCCCAGGAGAGACAAAGGAAATAAAGATAAAAGTAAGTGATTACGAAGGCAATCCTGTGGCAAATACGGATGTGACTTTAGTAGGGATTAACCATAAATTTTCGACTACAAGTCCTTATCATGTTGATCTACCCAATCAAGTTATAAACTCTAATTTTATAAGTCCTAAATACAACTATACCGATAATGGCACACCGACTTACGCAAAACATAAAAGTAAAGACTTTGAAGACAGTTATGCCACTTATATGCTTGATTCGTTGACTTATTATAAACTCACCAAAGCCCCTGATTCTATTGAGGTTAGAGACTTTAAAGCTCAGAACCGAACACCACAATTGGCTCCATATATCTTTGAAGATGGGAAGCAAGTTCCTGTTCTTTATGTATTACAAGGTTCTAATTTGGTTTATCTAAAAAATACTGGGATAGATAATTATACTGCTCCTTTACAACCTTCTGATCAACAAGTAATCACTATCCGTACTCCTCGTTATCGTTATGAGATTAAAAATCTACAATCAGTAATAAACCGTGTAATGGTATTAAAGTTAAATGGGGATAGCCATTCATCAAGATTTTCGCGAAAGCGAGTGCCTCAAAAATATACAAAAGGAGAACAAGAAAGGTTAGAAACTAGGTTACTAAGTATTTCATCAGGGGAGCGTTATAGATATATGGAACATAGGTTGATTCAATTTGGAGATATGATTTTTTCTCAAAAAAATGACAATACTTTAATTCCAAAGTTTTCTAATCAACTAAATTATTATGGCACTCAGCAAATATTTTATAATATTCAATTAGGAAGCAACAGGTCGTTGTATATTAATAATGATGATTACACTACAAATAGTTGGTTAATTACACCTGCCTTGTTAAGTACAGAGCTAAAAAATGAAACTCCACAAATCAAATTCAAAGAATTAATTGCGTCGATCCCTAATGACTTATTTAGAGGGAATGTACAAGGAAGAAGAGGGTTTAATAATTGGAAGAATCAAGGGGTTTTTAAATATACCAGTAAAAAGAAAATCACAAATATTATTTTAGAGAAAAAAGGAGAGAATGCTCATTTATACGGGTCTTATCAATCAAACATCCCTCAGGGAGATTATACAGTTTATTTTATTACTCAAAATAATGAATACACTAAACGAAAGATAAAAATAAAACACAATTATCTTACTTATCTTAATTTGGATGTAAATAGTGAATGGCAACATTCTAATAGTCCCAATCTAACAGATAGCTTATTAAAACTAAAACCGTTTATAGTCAAGCATAAGAAGTTCATCCGAGAGATAGGCGTTTATCATTTGGACATTACAATAAGCGATAAAACATGGAATACTCGATACTTATCGGCAATAATTACCACCAAAAATGGCAGGACGTATAAAAATCTCAAAGTGAAAAGCCCTTTTGGATTGACCAAGACCAACCAGCAAGGTTGGTTCGAAACCCAAATACACAATCAAAATAATAATTATAGAAAAAATGATATTCGTGTAGATGTATTAGATGAGGAAGTATTACTTATTAAAATTAAAAACGGAAACCTTACATTAAGCTTAGAAAAGAAAGAAAACAGAAAACGTTATGCTCAAACCTTTACTGAACCTCATAAAAGGTTTTATAAAAAAAGACAAAAGCATAGCCGTAGAAAAAACTCAATAGGCGCATATAGAGCTGGTGGAAAGAAAATGAGATTTCGTGCTAATTATAAGAAAAGAAGTTATGAGTGGGGTGATGAAGAGGGATATAATGAAAACAATTGGGGTTCCGATGACTTAGTAGTTAAGAAATCAATAGTTGATGGTGTAACTTATTCTGTGACTCTCGATAATTATATCCTGACAAACAATAATGATAAAGTAGATAGAGGCGGAAAATTAAAAGAGAAAGCACAAGGTACTTATGATCTTAAACTCGGTTTAGCAGGTACTGTAGCCGATTCTGTTTTACTATCAGAGTTAGGCGAGCAATTGCGTACTACTTTTAGAGATGATGCCATTTGGGAGCCTTCGTTACGTACAGATGATAGTGGTTATGTAAGTGTTTCAATTACTTTCCCAGATGACATCACACAGTGGGATGTATATGCAATTGCTGGTAAAAATCAGCAGTTTGGGATTAGTAAAACCTCTACCAAAGCATACAAACCTGTGATGGTTCAATTATATGCACCACGCTTTATGATTATGGGAGATACTGCCCAAGTAAATGTTTTGTTACAAAATAATACCAATTCTACTTATGACGTTATTAACGTCTTTAAGGTAGGGGATAAAGAAGAGAAATCGAGTGTAAACCTAAAAGAGTATATCCCCAGTAAGCACAAAGTTGTAGCAACAAAAGATACTATGGCTGTAAGTTATACTACTAGTATTGCTACTTATAAAGATGGAGAAGAGCGAATGATACCAGTATTCCCACAGGGGATGCAAAAATCTGAAGGGATTTATGTGCCGATAGAAAATGATACAAGCATTATTTATAAAGGTGTTGAAGGTGTACCTATTCGAGTTTCTATTTTAAACTCTACATTAGACCGCTATCAAGAGCAACTAAAAAATATCGTCAAGTATGAATATAATTGTAATGAACAGTTAGCTTCTAAACTTATCGCTTTATCTTTATTAAAACATATTGCCAATGCTCAAGGTAAACCTTTCCTGCATTTAGCGAAAGCAAAAAACATTATACGTAAATTAAAAAAACACCAAAATGACCAAGGACTTTGGGGTTGGTGGGGGATTTATCGCACAGATTTATACATGAGTTTACACGTTTATAAAGCCTTTAGATTTGCACATCAATATGGCTTAATGACCGATAATAGTTTCGAAAAACAAATCGTACAAAATTTATATCAGAAATATACGCAAGGTCAATTTAGTACAGAACAACGTGTGGTATTATTACAAATTTTAGCGGAAGCAAAATTACCACTAAATTATGCATCAGAAATAGAGCAGGCAGAAAATATTTTACAAAAAAACTATGAAGAACACCCTATTCCAAATAGATTAAAATTATCACTTATCGCCACACGACAAATTACTTCTACGGGTTATAATACCAATTTGATTAATGCATTATTGAGACCTGATGCTTTAGGTAATTTATATATTTATGGTGGTGATTATGATTTGTTTGGCAATCAAATTGTAAATACTTGTATTGCATATAATATTTTAAAGAAAGACGGCGCTTCCGCTAAACTCAAAAAAATAGAATACTATCTATTACAACACCAAGATTTCTTGGGTTGGGGCAATACTTATAAATCAGCTTATGCCCTTGGAGTACTCGTACCAAATTATAAGCCAAGTCTCAAACGAACAAAACCACTTTTGTTTAACGGTAAAAAAATAGAAACTTTCCCTTATACTACTACCATAAGCAATGGAAATCAATTCACCTTTAATCAGGTGTCTGCACCTTATTTTATTGGGTTGTATCAAAATTTTTGGAAAACAGATGTTAAAAGAAATGATGATTTATTTTCTATCTCTACTTACCTTAGTAATAACAAAAATATAGCGACAAGTAATTTTAAACAAAAAGAAAATTACACTTTAGAAGTATCGATTAATGTACATAAACAAGCAGATTATGTGATGGTGTCTATTCCGATTCCTGCTGGAATGACGTATAGTAACAAGCATAAAAACTACGGGGAGGTACACCGTGAATATTATAAAAACAAGGTATTAATCTACTATAATAAATTATATGTAAAAGAATATAAAATTCGCATTAATTTATATGCTGAATTTGCAGGTGCTTATACTATTAATCCTGCCAAAGTAGAGTTAATGTATTTCCCACAATTTATGGGTAATAACGAGATGAGAAACATACAAATTAAGTAACTGTTAAATGATTATTAAAATATATTTTTCAAAAAATAAATTATGGCAAAATATATAGAAATAAACCCCGATAATCCGCAACCTCATAAGATGGATGAGGTTATAAAAGCATTAAAGAATGGTGCTATTATTATATATCCTACGGATACCGTTTATGGGATGGGTTGTGACATCAAAAACCACAAAGCAGTGGAAAGACTCTGTCAAATCAAAGGTGTAAAACCTGCCAAAGCACAGTTTTCTTTTATTTGTGAAGACATTAGTCATATATCAAAGTATAGTAAGCAAATCTCTACTCCTGTTTTTAAAGTGCTCAAAAAAGTACTCCCTGGACCTTTTACTTTTATATTTAATGCTAGCCACGAAGTCCCTAAATTATTACAAACTAAAAAGAAAACAGTAGGTATACGTGTGCCTAATCATCAGATTCCTCTTACTCTAGTACAACAGTTAGGCAATCCGATTATCACTACTTCTGTAAAGTCCGACGATGAAGTACTAGAGTACAATACCGATCCTTGGCAAATATTTGAAAAGTATGAACGCTTAGTAGATATTGTGATAGATGGAGGGTATGGAAAAAATGTAGCTAGTACAATAGTGGACTGCACTGGAGATGAGGTTGAAATTATCCGTCAAGGATTAGGTGAAATAGAACTATATATATAAATTTCGTAAAATATAAATTTAAAAAGCATTAAAGATATGATGAAACACAAAAATTGGGACGATATACGCATTGAGGATGCTTGGTCAATCTTCAAAGTAATGGGTGAGATGGTAGAGGGTTTTGAGAAGTTGAAACGTATCGGACCTTGTGTATCTATTTTTGGCTCTGCACGTACTACAGAAGATGATAAATATTACAAATTATCAATAGAAATAGCTGAAAAGCTAGTTGAACTAGGTTTTGGAGTAATCACTGGTGGTGGTCCAGGTATCATGGAAGCAGGAAATAAAGGTGCTCAAAATGCTGGAGGTGCTTCGGTTGGGTTAAATATTGAGCTTCCTTTTGAGCAAGATGGAAATCCTTATATTGATAGAGATAAATTTATTAATTTTGATTATTTCTTTGTTAGAAAAGTAATGTTTGTAAAATATTCTCAAGGATTTATAGGGATGCCTGGTGGATTTGGTACGCTAGATGAGCTATTTGAAGTAATTACTCTTATCCAAACCAAAAAGATTAAGCGTGTACCGATTGTATTGGTAGGCTCAAGTTTCTGGTCAGAAATGGTTAACTGGATTAAAACTTCTTTACTAGAAAAAGAAAACAATATTAGCCCAAAAGACATGGATTTATTTACAATTGTAGATACCGCTGACGAGGCAGTAAATGTGATAGATACTTATTATTCTAAAAATGATATTCAACCGAACTTCTAGTTAGTGGCTAATTTCTATCAAACAATATTATCTCATCAATCAAAAGGAAACAAACAAATTGCTGTACTTGTTGATCCTGATAAGCTTTCGCTAAAAGGTTTAGACGCTTTCGCTAAAAGACTAAATCAATCTGTGATAGATTATATCTTTGTAGGAGGTTCTTTATTGGCAATTGATAGTTTAGAAACCGTTATTAAAACACTCAAAAAACACACACAAAAACCAATTATTATTTTCCCGGGCAGTAATTGGCATTTGTCTGAAGAGGCAGATGCCCTATTATTATTATCCTTAGTTTCTGGTAGAAATCCAGATTTACTCATTGGCAAACACGTAGAAATAGCACCTATTTTGAAGCAAAAGAAAATAGAAATACTTTCTACCGCTTATGTGCTTATAGATGGTGGAAAAGACACCACGGTTTCATATATTAGTAATACAAAACCAATCCCAGCAGACAAACCTCAATTAGCCGCCGCTACGGCAATAGCCGCCGAGATGATTGGTATGAAATGTACTTATTTGGATGCAGGAAGTGGTGCAAATAATCCCGTATCAAATGAGATGATTGCATCCGTAGCCAAGCATACCAATACGCCTTTGATTGTAGGTGGTGGAATACGAAGTATTGATAAAATAACTAAGGCACATCAAGCTGGTGCCGATATAGTTGTAATCGGAAATTACATTGAAGAACATCCAAATTTCTTAACCCAAATTAATAACGAGTTAAAGTAACAAAAAATGAAAAAATATATTTATACCGCTATTGCAATATTATCGATGTCTTTTGTAATGACCGACTATACAAAAAAAGATTTTAAAAAAATTTCTATCAAAATTCCAAAAAAGTTTCATCAACTTAATGATAACGATATGGTAACAAGGTTTGGAATTGTCAGCTTACCCGAAGCAATGTACGCAAGCACAGACAACAGAGTAAGCATCACAATAGTAGTCAAAAAAGACACACTTGATAGAGATGGATTAACAAAATTAAAACTACAAGAAGAAATAAAAAAAGATATTAATGTAGAAAAATCTTTTAAACGCTCTTCATTATACCACGAGTTTAGTAAAGTTAACTTTATTACCGATACTGTTTATACGAATGGTAAATACGAAATCATAGATTTAGAATTTGATAGCGTGCTAGAAGGTGAAGATAAAAAAGGGCAAGAAATAGCCAGTCATTCATATAATTATATTAAATATGTCTATTATAAAAAATATACATATATCATTAATTTTGCTTGCCCAGTAGACTTAAGAGCAACTTGGAAGCCTGTAGCAAATGAAATAATGGATAATGTTTCGTATAAATAAATGAGCTTAATAACTAGAATAGAATCTAAAATTAGGGATGTAAAAGATTTTCCAAAAAAAGGAATTATCTTTAAAGATATTACTCCCCTTTTACAAGACCCTCAGCTTTGCCACGACATTGTAGAGATGCTAGCAAAACAACTAGAAGGAACAACAATTGACGCTATTGCTTGTGTAGAGTCTCGTGGATATTGGTTTGGGGCTCTGTTATCTCAAAAACTTCAAGTACCTTTTGTCCCTATTCGTAAAAAAGGAAAATTACCTTATAAAACTGTTTCTTATAATTACGCATTAGAATACGGAACAGCCACTATTGAAATGCACAAAGATGCTATCCCAAAAGGAGCTAAAATCTTAATCCATGACGATTTGTTAGCAACTGGAGGTACAGCAACGGCCGCCGCCGAGTTGGTAAAGCAATTTGGTGAAGTTGTAGGTTTTAGCTTTTTGATTGACCTTACATTCCTTAACGGGAAAGAAAAACTAAAAACATATAGTAGTAATATTCATTCAATTATAACTTATTAATCATGAACAAATTTCAAATTATTTCACTTATTTCTATTGCGTTATTAACGTCACAATGTAATCAATATCGTACAAAAGAAGACAGTCATAAAGTTGAAAAAGTAGCTAAAGAAAAAGAAATAACATTAAGTTCAGAAGAGTTAGCAAAATATACTGAAAAAGGATTTGAATATGTGATGCAAACAAAAGGGGCTTTAGGAAAAAATTTAATGGGAACAATTACCAAAGAAGGAACAGTTGCCGCACTTTCTTTTTGTAATAAGAAGGCTTACCCGCTTACCGATAGCGTAGCAAACATATTAAATGTTCAAATTAAACGAGTGTCAGATAAAAACAGAAATCCTAAAAATAAAGCAAATACAGTAGAACTAGCTTATATAGAAAAAATAAAAACTCACATTAATTTAGGAGAAAAACCAAAACCTTATACGATAGAAAAAGAAGACAAGATACTTAGCTATTACCCAATTATGACTAACGGGATGTGTATGCAATGCCACGGTAAATCTAATGAAGAAATCTTACCAAATACCTTAGCTAAATTAAATGAGCTATATCCAGAAGATAAGGCACAAGGCTATGGAATTAATGAATTAAGAGGTATTTGGGTAGTAGAAATGAACAAACGATTGAAATGATTTTTACCTAAGCATCAGAAACAGTCAGCGCTTCGAGAAACGTAACACAACACAACAACCGCTCAAACGTAATTTGAGTTGACTTAGGGGGTGAAGTGGATTTTTTTTCGACAAGCTCAATATGACACAAAAAAATTGGGAACGAAAAACCCGACCGTAACTGTGAAATAGCAGTGATGAGCGTAGCCCCAAATATTATAAATATGGTGTTAATCAACTTATACCATTTTAACTATAATATAAGTCATTTATCCTGTTTGTTTTTACACTCTCTTCGTTAAAATAATTTACCTTAACCAGTTATGCTAAATCATTTTTCCTCGATTTTGCAAAAAACAATTCAATCTAAATTATACTCATATTATAGTTAAACTGGTATTAGAGAAAGATAAAATCATATTTGCTAGTTGCAATTTACCCACACCCAAGTTACCCACTTTTGATGTGAAGCAATAAACTTATCTGTATCTTTGCGAGAATTAAAAAAATAAGTGTTGGAAAAACAGCAGGTTACAATTCACGAATTTGAGAATGGTTTACGTCTCATCCATAAACAGGTTAGCAGTACTAGGATTGCTCATTGTGGGGTAATACTAGACATTGGGAGCCGAGATGAACGAAAAGATGAGCAAGGAATTGCCCATTTTTGGGAGCATATGGCTTTTAAGGGAACTCAAAAACGAAAAGCTTATCACATTATCAATAGACTTGAAAGTGTGGGCGGAGAGTTGAATGCATACACTACTAAAGAAAAAGTATTTTTTTATGGGACTGCTCTTGGTCAACATATGGGGCGTACCTTAGAACTATTGGCTGACATTACTTTTGATTCGACATTCCCCAGCAAAGAAATAGAAAAAGAAGCAGGGGTAATTATTGAAGAAATCAATATGTATGAGGATTCTCCTGAAGATGCTATTTTTGATGAATTTGATAGTCTATTATTTCCAAACCACTCTATTGGGAGAAATATATTAGGGACAAGGGAGTCTGTTCGTTCGTTCAGGCAAAAAAAATTTCTGGATTTTATCAGTAATAATATAGATACTGAGCGTATTGTTATTTCGATAGTGTCTCCTTTTGAGTTTAAGAAGGTGTTGAAGCAGGTAGAAAAATATTTTGGGGAAATAAAGCGTATCAAGAAATCAATTACTCGAAATATTCCTATTGCCGTCAAAGGACAAACTATCATTAAACCTAAAGTAATATTACAAGCACATTGTGTGATGGGTAGAAGTACTTACCCAATTACGAGTAAGCAACGTATTCCTTTTTATATCCTTAACTCAATATTTGGGATGGGAAATATGAGTAGCCGATTGAATATGGAATTAAGAGAAAAAAGAGGGCTCGTTTATAGTGTAGAAACGGATTATAGCCCTTTTTCGGATATTGGACAATTTCACATCTATTTCGGTACAGAAGCCAAACAATTGAATAAGTCAATTGCATTGGTTCATAAAGAGATGAATAAATTGCGAACAGAAAAACTGGGAGCTATCCAGCTATCTACTGTAAAGGCTCGTGCTTGTGCTCAATTGGCAATGTCTGAAGAAAATAATGCCGCTATGATGCAAGTAATGGGGAAAAGTCTTCTCGATTTAAACTGTCTTGAAGAGTTAAACACTATTTTTGATAAGATAAATGAACTTAGTGCAAGTGATATCATGGCTATTGCTAATGAAATGCTTGTGCCTGATGATTTTTCTACTTTAATTTATAAACCTTCATAAATATGGATTTAGTAAATAAAGAAATAGAGGAATATGCTGCTGCTCATACTTCGAATCATAACGAACTATTAGAGTACATCACACGAGACACTTATGCCAATGTACTAATGGCTCGCATGCTAAGTGGAAAGCATCAAGGGAGATTGTTATCTGTTTGGTCACATGTGATGAGACCCAAACGAATATTAGAAATTGGAACTTTTACTGGTTATTCTTGCTTGTGTATGGCTGAAGGCTTAGCCAAAGGTGCTGTGATTGACACAATAGATATAAATGAGGAGTTAGAAGATAGAGTAAAGGGGTATTTTAAAAAATCTCAATATTCATCTCAAATCAATTATATTATTGGCAATGCATTGGATGTAATTCCCAAATTGGCAAACACTTATGATTTGGTTTTTATAGATGCTGATAAAATTAATTATCAAAATTATTATGATTTGGTAATAGACAAGCTAAACCCAAATGGCATTATCATTGCAGACAACGTCTTATGGTCTGGTAAAATACTAACGACTGCACATAATAAAAAAATAGATAAAGACAGTCAAGCTTTAATGGACTTCAATGATTATGTACAACAAGACAATAGAGTGGAAAATATCTTGCTTACACTTAGAGATGGTCTTTTAATCATTCGAAAGAAATGAAATATGCAGTAATGAATACTGTGCTAACTCAATACTTATGAAAAAGAAAATATACATAATATTGATTATGATGATTTCGCTTGTGCCTTTATTTGCACAAGCACCTCAAGTTCCCGTCAAAATGGACTTTGCAGGAATAGAACTTCATTTTAATCATTCTGCTCAACAAAAGGTACAAAAGTATGTAAATGCCTTAAGACATAGTGAGGCTTATTTTCAAGCAATGGTGACTCAAGCTGATATCTTTTTTCCTGTTATAGAGCGGGTATTCAAAGAAGAGGGATTTCCAGATGATTTTAAATATTTGATTATTCAAGAAAGTGCGTTTAAACCAGATGCTGTTTCTGTCTCTAATGCCGTTGGGTATTGGCAATTCAAAAAAGGTACAGCACTAGATTTAAAATTGCGAGTAGATCATATTATAGATGAGCGAAAAAATATTGAAGCCTCTTCAAGAGCAATGGCAAATTATATAAGCCAAACTAATAAAAACTTAGACAATTGGACTTATGCTTTACTGTCGTATAATATGGGACCTACGGGGGTTTTGTCAAGATTCAAAGAAAAATATAGAGGAGTATCCAAAATGCATATTACTAACCATACTCATTGGTATATACTAAAGTGTATTGCTCATAAGGTTGCCTATCAACATTCGATACACAAAAAAATACCCAAAATTCAGCTAGATTTACAAGTCGAATCAGGTATTAAATTAACGCAGATTGCTAAAAGGGAAAATATTGATTTAGAAGACTTAATAAAGTATAATAAATGGATTGGAGCAAAACGAACTATCCCATCAGAAAAACAATATAATGTAGCCATTCCTAAAAACTATTCTATCGTTATTAATCCAGTAATTATACTGGAACCCGTTATAGACTGCACTAAGGTGACTATTAAAGATAAAGTTCAACCAACCAAAACCTCTGTAAGAAAAAAAACAGTGGATATAAAAACCAAAAAAAAAGCAACTATAATAATCTCTCAAAAACCAAAAAAAGAGTTTGCTGTTAATAAATTTGTAATCATAAATAAAGTGAAAGGTGTAACTGCGAAAACAGGAGATACACCACAACGATTGGCATTGCTAGGAGGTATTACTAAAAACAAGTTTGTGAAGTACAATGAGATGGAACGATTTACTGAAATTATTCCTGGTGAAATTTATTATTTTAAACAAAAAAAAAATAAAGCTAAAGCATCATTTCATGTAGTTAAAAAAGGTGAAACTTTGTGGAGTATCGCTCAAGATAATGGTATTAATGTTTGGGCAATTAGAACAAAGAATAAAATGAATGATTATGAAGAAATACAAGAGGGTAGAGTGCTTTGGCTTAAAAAATATCGTTCAGAAGAAACTCCGATAGAATATCGAAAGTCACAAAAAACAGACATGAAAAAGACACATACTATTCAAAAAGGAGACACACTTTACTCAATTGCAAAAAAGTATGGGATAAATGTTGCACAATTAAAAAAAATAAATAGATTGGTGAACGATAATTTAGAAATCGGAAAGAAATTATTTATTAAATAAAATAGTTATAATTTATGAGTTTTTTTGATTCGAAAAATTTAAAAGGTGATATTTTTGGGGGGATTAACGCAGGAATTGTTGCTTTACCAGCAGCCATTGCTTTTGGGGAGTTAGCAGGATTAGATCCCATACATGGTTTGTACAGTGCGATTTTTTTAGGACTTATCGCAGCGATTTTTGGCGGTACAAACACTTTGATTAGTAATCCTACTGGTCCTATGGCAGTTGTAATAGGTGGTATAATGATTACAATGGCTTCTACTGAAATGTTTGACTTGGCAGATGCTTCTCATGCTGTACAAGTAGCTACGCTTTGGCCGTATTTATTTTTTATCATTTTACTAGCGGGAGCTTTTCAAATATTATTTGGTGTTTTTAAATTAGGGAAATATATCAGTTACATCCCTACTCCAGTTATTTCAGGTTTCATGAGTGGTATTGGTGTCATTATTATTGCTTCTCAAATTCCAAGGGCATTAGGGTCTTCTCTCAAAGTAAGCGGTACAGGAAATATACTCATGAGTATGCATGAGCTATTAGGCTCAGCAGACTGGAGATCTGTTTTAATGACAATTGCTACGATACTTATTATTTATTTATTTCCAAGGGTGACTAAAACTATTCCAAGTCCATTAGTCGCTATTGTAGGAGTTACATTGGTGACTTATTTACTCAAAATTGATGCGAGTTATCTTATTCCTCAAATCCCACAAAGCATTCCAAGACCTGATGAGCAATTGGCTTTATTTGCTAATATTGATACTATGTTTTTTAGTGATATAGCAAAAGAAAAAGGTGTGCTTAGCTATGTGGTTTTGAGTGCCTTAACTTTGGCTTTAGTTGGAACAATAGATGCCTTACTTACAGCCGTAGTAGCAGATCAATTTACCAAGACTAAACACAATAGCGATAGAGAGCTATTTGGGCAAGGTTTGGGGAATATGGTTTCAGCATTGTTTGGAGGTATGATGGGTGCTGGTACTACTCCTGCCACTGTACTTAATATTAATTCGGGTGCTCGTAATAAATTATCGGGGATTATTCATGCCTTATTACTAGTGGCTATTTTACTTGTAGCAGCACCTGTCGCTTCTCTTATTCCTAAAGCGGCTTTAGCTGGATTATTAATTACAGTAGGGGTTTCAATTCTGGATTTTGAAGTCTTTAAACAATTCAAGAAAATACCAAAACAAGACAATATAATTATGGTTGTTGTACTGTTAATGACTGCTTTTGGAAATTTAATGGTTGCCGTAGCAATTGGTCTTATTATGGCCGCCTTTATTTTTATGAAAAAAATGGCTGATGTTGTAGAAGGGCAATCTAAAGACACTAAGTTTGATAGACTTGTAGATCAAATTGTAGATAATTTTGAAGATTCTGAAAAATTCAGAAAACATGTAATGGTGCGTAATATGCAAGGACCAATGTTTTTCGGTTTTGCTTCTAGGTTCCAAGATACCATGGACAACTTGCCTACGCTTAAATCTGTAGTGCTCAATTTTAGTGGTGTCACTTATATGGATCAATCAGGAATGTACACTTTACGTGAATCAATTACTAGGTTAGTAGATAAGGGAGTGAATGTTTGCCTTTCGGAAGTCCGAGAAAATCATCAAGGCTTATTAAGAGGAATTAATGTTATTCCTGGTCTAATTGATGAAAAACATGTGTTTTCTTCTGTAGAAGAATGTGTGATGTGGCTTAATGAACCAGGACATCTTGAAAATGAATTTGCAAAAGATGATGAACTATATATCCCATCGGCATATACTCCTAATGGAGATGGAATTAATGATGAATGGCAAATTAGAAATATTGAAAGATTCCCAAAAGCTACTGTGAAAGTATTTACTAGAGAGGGGAATTGTGTGTTTGAATCTAATGATTATAGTGCTAGCCCATGGGAGGGGATTTATCACGGACGTATGCTTCCCTCAGATGTGTATTTATACAAAATTGACTTAGGAGATGAATCGCCTATTAAAGAAGGGAAAGTGACAATTTTTAGGTAGTAGATGGTTTTTTCTAACGAAAAATGGTGTTTAATTGTGCCATGTTTTATACATCTTCGTTTAAAGAAGATTGGTATCTCTTATTTTAAATAGAATATCATTATCTTTGCCAAAGATTAATTAAAACCTAGATTTTATTATCATGAATATATTGATTATTGGTGCAGGAGGACGGGAACATGCCATTGCATGGAAAGCAAAACAGAGTCCTTTGGCAGACAAAATATATGTAGCACCAGGTAATGCTGGCACAGATCAAATCACCGAAAATATAGATATTTCTGTAAATGATTTTGAAGCTTTAGCCAATTTCTCTTTAGCTAACAATATCGAATTAATTATTGTAGGGCCAGAAGAACCTTTAGTAAAAGGAATTGTGGGCTATTTTTCCGATAGAGAAAACCTAAAACACATAAAAGTATTTGGTCCTGGAGAAGAAGGAGCCAAGCTAGAAGGTTCTAAAGATTATTCTAAAGAATTTATGTTTAGACATAATATCCCTACTGCCAAACACAAAGTTTTTGATGCTTCTAATGTAGAAGAAGGTGTTGATTATATTTCTAAAATTAAAGGTAATATTGTATTAAAAGCAGATGGGCTAGCTGCTGGAAAAGGTGTAATCATTACAGCCGATAATACTTCTGCTCAAGTTACTTTTAAAGAAATGATTTTAGAGAAGAAGTTTGGAGAAGCTTCTAGTAAAGTAGTTATCGAAGAATTTTTGGATGGTATAGAACTTTCTGTATTTGTTATCACTGACGGTAAAGATTATGTAATCTTGCCAGAGGCAAAAGACTATAAAAGAATAGGAGAAGGAGATACAGGACTTAATACGGGAGGTATGGGAGCTTTGTCTCCAGTGCCTTTTGCAGATGAGTCTTTTATGAAAAAGATTGAAGACCTAATTGTGAAACCTACTATTGATGGACTAGCAAAAGAAAATATTGATTACCGAGGCTTTGTGTTTTTTGGTTTGATAAAAGTAGATGGCGAACCAATAGTAATTGAGTACAACGTACGCATGGGAGATCCAGAAACAGAAGTTGTTATCCCTAGATTAGAAAGTGACTTGATTGAGTTAATCAACTCCTCGTTTGATGGGACTTTAGGTCAAAAATCGGTGAAATTTACTAAAGAAGCGGCCTCTACTGTAATGCTTGTATCAGGTGGTTATCCAGAAGCTTATGAAAAAGGGAAAGTTATCACTGGTTTGGATAATGTAACGGATGTCCTACCTTTTCACGCAGGAACAACAAAACAAGGTGGTAATGTCGTCAATAATGGAGGTAGAGTAATTGCGGTATCAGCATTAGGAAGTACAATAAAAGATGCTTTAGCAAAGTCTAATGCTGCGGCAAAACAAATTACTTGGCAAGACCGTTATTATCGTACTGATATTGGCTTTGATATCGTTAAGTAATCCTTATCTTGTAAATTATGGGATGTAGTAGCGGATGCGGTTCTAGTGCCGGCACAATATGTGATTCTGGAGTTTTAGGTCAAAAAAGTGTTTTTGACTGGCTATCAGATATGGCATCTCCTCAAGGATTTGATGCTGTAGAAGTTAAATTTAAAGGTGGAAGAAAAGATTTTTATCGCAATGAAGGTAATTTATATTTAGCTACGGGGGATGCCATTGTTGTAAACTCTGGTGCAGGGCATCATATTGGCTATGTTTCTGCTCAAGGAGAGGTTGTAAGGCTTCAAATGAAAAGAAAAAAAATAGCTTACAATAAAGAGTTACCAGTTATATATAGAGAAGCGAGTCAATTAGATTTAGAAAAATTTGATCAAAGTAAAAATAGAGAGCTTCCTACCTTGTTTAGATCTAGAGCACTGATCCAAGAACTCAAATTAGGGATGAAGCTTTCTGATATAGAATATCAGGCAGATAACAATAAAGCAACATTTTACTACTCAGCAGAAGGGAGAGTTGATTTTAGAGAACTAATCAAAGTACTTGCAGGAGAGTTTAAAATTCGTATCGAAATGCGACAAATAAGCTTGCGGGAAGAAGCGGCTAGACTTGGAGGAATTGGTTCTTGCGGTAGAGAATTATGTTGTTCTACTTGGATGAACGAGTTCAAAAGTGTTAGTACTAGTGCTGCACGTTATCAAAATCTTTCGCTTAATCAAAGTAAATTGTCAGGGCAATGTGGCAGACTAAAATGTTGTTTAAATTTTGAGTTAGAAACTTATATGGCTGAAATTAAACACCTTCCTAAAGTTAAAAAGATACAAACAAAACAAGGAATTGCTACTTTACAAAAAACTAATATCTTTAAACGCAAAATGTGGTTTTCGGTAGTGGATGACACTAACTGGTACGAACTCAGTACAAAGCGTGTAAAAGAGATTATAGCGATGAATGAAAAAGGAGAAAAACCTTTTAGCCTTAAAGAAGACAATGAAGCTATAAAAATATCTACAGCAGAACTCAATAGTGATATTTTGCTAATGAATGATCGCCTTAAAGAAAATACAAAAAAGAATAATCCTCGAAAAAAGAATAAAAAAAAAAGACATAACAAGCACAAAGAAACGAAGCAAGGAGGACAAACTCTTCCAAAAGAAAAGAAAGAAATTAAGCCTCGACAAGACAAACCAGTACAGCAGAAAGTAATTCCTTCACCTAGTACACAGACTCAAAACTCAAGTTCAAAACGAAAATTCAAGCCTAGAAAAAATGTTAAAGATAATGATTAAGAGTAAGATCATTTTACTTGTTCTACTGAGCTTACTATCTACTTGTGTTAGTGACCAAGGGGAAGTATACAACGAGATTTACACTTTTGACAAAGGACTTCAAAAAGACAGTATTATTCAATATGATTTTGAAATAAAAGACACTACAAAATCTTATGATATCGCCTTATTATTGCGCCATGATGTTGATTACTCGTATTATAATTTATACTTACAATGTGAGTTACGCTCAGATAGTTTAAGCCATTACAAAAAAACAAGAGAATTCTTTTTATTTGAACCTAAAACTGGAAATCCAGAAGGGTTTGGCACTTTCTATCATGGGAAATCACTAGGTGGTATTTATGACCATCAATACCCTTTATTTAAAGCGATGAAATTCACTGAAGCGGGTAAATATTCTTTTCGCTTTAAAAATCATATGAGGGATGATAAATCCGCTAATATTCATGCAATGGGTGTTTCTATTCGAATTCTTGATTAATACCAATTAAATTATAATATAAGTCTAATTATTAGTATTTTTGTTTATGGGAAGATTACTTAATTTAAAGATAACAGAAAGTATTTTAGAGCTTAAAAAAATCCAAAAAAGACAAGTTTCTATTAAAGCAGAGCGACGAATTCTTTGTTTGATTTTACTAAAGTCTAATAAATTTCCGAAACAAGATCTTCTTGCTGAATCTTTGGGAATCGGAAGGCAATGTTTAGTTCATTGGCTATCTCTTTATCGGAAAATGGGGATTGATGGCATTTTACTAAGTCCTTCTAGAAACAAACCGTCTAAGATTATAACAGAAGAAATTCACCAAGGCTTATCAGTTAAAGTAAAAGATGCTACTAACCCTTTACTCGGCTATTGGGATGCTCAAAGATGGGTGCTTGAAGAGTTC
>Ga0256845_1001090_pt1 | contig 22958 bp, 24 predicted proteins | sample RiftiametaG_FD_189101 | JGI IMG/M metagenome (GOLD analysis project Ga0256845, IMG submission 189101) | Tube worm associated microbial communities from hydrothermal vent at the East Pacific Rise, Pacific Ocean - Riftia | ecosystem: Host-associated > Annelida > Integument > Unclassified ... | reverse complement strand
TATTGCAAGGTTTTCTACACAAAATACACATTACCTTGCAATTCTAAACACATAAAATCGCCATTTTATCAAGTTATCTGTCTGAAAAATAATTAGTTAAATAATTCTTAAGGTTCGACTAATTAATGATAAATAATTTTCTTGGTTACTATTTCGGTATCTACTTTCACTTTAACAAAATACATTCCTTTTGGAGAGTTGATTAAATTAATTTTTGCTGAATTTTGAGTTATTGTTTTTTGTAAAATAAGTTGTCCTGAAATGTTATAAATTTCGACATTAGCATTTTGGGCATTTTTTATTTCAATATTAAAAACTCCGTTGTTCGGATTAGGGTAAATTTTTATCATACCAAGTGTAGTTGAAACATCCTCAATACCAACGGTTAAATCAATTTCAATAATTTCTGAATGACAACTCATTAATTGGTTAGTGGTATCAATTACCAATACCCTATATTTAGCTTTAGTTTGATTGCTTAACGTATCTGTGAAACTTAAACTATTTAGAAAATAGTTTCCATCTGTTCCAAAAGTACAAGTATTGACAATATTTCTCCAATAACCCGTTCCAGTAGTAATATCTTCGTTGTACCATTCTACTAAAAACCGTTCGTTAGGGCTTGTTGGGTTATATTGCCATGTAATATCAATTAGTGTATCAGTACCAACATAAGTTGCAGTTGCCGTTAAATTATAAGGTTTGTTAGGTAATTGACAGGCATTACTATCTAAGGTAATTAACCACGCATCTTGCGAAATTTCATGTTGTGATTGTCCTAAATATTCCAAATAAGGAGTAACCCAACCAGCAAGAGCAAAGCCATTGTTTACAGGTATTAAACTTATTGCGTATTCATATTGCTCGTAACAAGGAGTGGTTAAATGATGAATACCCTCAAAAAACAAGCTATCTCCATTACTATTTAATTTGATGACTTCATTCTCGAACCATTTAGAATAAACGCCAACATAATTACCATTTACCTCTATTATAGAAGCTAAATAGGTTTCTCTTAATATACCTCCGTAAGTTTTACGCCAGAGTTGATTGCCTAAAGCATCTAACTTGGTAAAATAGATATTAGCATACCAAGCACTTCCACTAGTAAATTGTGTTTCGGTAGTACCAATTAAATATCCTCCATCTGATGTAGAAAGAACAACTGCTCCAACATCATCTTCATTGGTATTATACACCTTTTGCCATTCAAAATTACCCATACTATCTGTTTTTACCACATAAGCATCTTTATCTAACCCTCCATAGCTTGTGGTAAATCCACCTAAAATATAACCTTTATCAAAGCAAATATCCATAGACCTAGCATCTTCATAACCACTACCTCCATATCCTTTTTGCCATATAACATTACCATTAGTATCTTGTTTAGATAACATCATTTGAGAAAAGTTGCCATAAAAAGAAGAATCAATAGAACCCGAAATTACAATGTATCCATCATCTGAAACTTTACACTGACTACTATAAGATTCAATAGTAGTATCATTTTCATAATAATGCTTTAACAACAAACTATCTCCTTGACTATTAAACTTAAAGAGATAATGTTTAATTCTTGACAAAGAATCTACATATTGCCCTGTAAAATAAAGGCTACTATTACTACTACCTATTTCATCTCCATTACCAATATTATAATTATATAATTCATTACCATATCTTTTTTTCCAAATAGTGTTGCCATTATTGTCAGTTTTGACAATAGCCACTTTGCCATTATTAACAGTTGGACCTAAATAATAGGTGCTATCTGTTGCCCTTCCTCCCAGGTAATATTGATTGTTATTAAAAATAATTTTAGAAAAAACTTCCGTTCCTTTTAAAAAATCATATTGTTTATTAAACAAAGTTTGAGCATTGCAATTAGAAATTAGTAATTGGAAATTAACAATTAGTACAACAATTGATATAAAGGTTTGTTTTTTCATAAAAAAATAGGTAGTATTTAGTTTAAATACTACCTATAAAATTAGTACTAATTTTATTAGTGTTTTGTAATTATCAATTTATCCTGCATAATGATAGCATCATCCATGCTAACACTATAAAAATAGACACCAGAGTTAAGTTCTCTGGTAGATAGTTTCATTTCTCCCACAACATTAGCAATTTTGAATTGCATTACTTCTTTCCCTGCTATGTCATACAATTTAAAAACAGCATCTTTATTGGTATTCAAATTATAAGAAACCGTAAAATCACCATTCGCGGGGTTAGGATAAACACTAATTACATCAAAAGTGTAGTTTTCGTTGGTTAACTCAACTGTATTTGGTGGTGCAAGCCTATTGCTACTAGCGACAAAAGCAAGTGGTTCAAACACTTCTTGATAAGTCAAGAATTGTTCAAATGCTAACATGGCTTCAGCAGCAGATTTTTCTTTAGTAACAGTTGTTGATTGGGCAATGACCTCAGTACTTTGTTTAGCTGTAGAATTTGTATTTAGTGTGGTGTTTGATTGCTTTAAATCAATTATAGTAGTGTTCAACTCGCAAAAAATAGCCAAAGAAGTATCTTGAATTAAAGAATCTATTTTGGTTTGAGCTTTTGTTAGTTGCCCATTACGGATATGCGCTTTAGTTAATTCTAAATGATCTTTAGTTGTACATGTTGATTGATTTTTTATAAAGGAGATTACATCATTTACACCATAAGTACCCGTTGTATCATGTAAATATGTTCTAAATAATTCATTTTTAGTTAATGTGGCTTGGCGATTAAGCTCTGCAACTTCCTGACTTACCTCCATTAATGGAGAGCTTGGCTGAGGCTCTTCTAATGCTTCTCCAGCTACAAAAGGGCTCTTGTTTATTCCGTTCTTCACCCAATTTGGGTAAGTCGGAGAATGATTGTTTAAAGCGTATTGAACCCCTTCAGACAATGGTGTGTTTCTCATAAAAACATTTCTAATGCTCCAATTAGGAATGTTCGGAAATCTGTCCATTAAGGCATAAAGTACTTCATCAAACAAAGGAGAATTTTCAATCATTACTTGATTGATTATCCATGCAGGTAAAGTAGGAGATCTACTTATCAATGCCAATTGCTCTTTTGTGCTCAAAGGGCTACTTTCCATTGCCATATTTCTAATCAAGTAATCTGGTAATGTAGGAGTTCTTGCTAGCATTGCTGCAAAAACTTCGTCACTTAAAGGTGCATTTGCTGCTAATACCTGTTCTATTACCCATGTAGATATTGCAGGTGTTTTATCTAACATACTTAGCAATACTTTATTGGATAAATAAGGGGAAGCATTCATTAATTCATTCCTAATTTGGTAATCAGGAGCATTAGTAATTGTAGAAAGTAAATTTACTGTATTCCCTCCATCAATAGCCCCTCCTGTAGTTGTTGCAGCAGTTCTAAGTGTAGAAAAGGTATTTAATATAGCAATAACAGGCTGTCGGATATGGGAAGGGCATGAAGTTGCTTGATTATACGATGGCAGTAAATTACAATCTTGAGGAAATAGATTATTATTCGTATTCGGTGGATTACGAGGTGCTAAGCCATATATATTTCCCGGATCACTACTATATCTATAACCAATAAAAGGGATGCTTGGATTTGTCCAAATATCATAAGCACTTGAATAATCGAAACTATTATTAGCAGGACTTCCTGAAGAAGAACACGAACCTTGAAATGGACGATATAAAATATCTGTAATTGCAATACTCGAATTAGCTAAATTATTTAATTCATTACATCTAAATTCTAATCCTTTAGGATTAAACTGGTCGCTATTCCCATTAATATTAGAAGACTGAAGTCCAACATTTACATTTTCAGCAGTATTCTTATAAATTTCATTATCCACCTGACCAGAATTTAATATGTAAATACCATAAGTAGGGATAATATTAGGAGGGCTTGCAACAGATGTTGTAATAGTATTTTCTTCTATCTCGTATCCGTTACAGTTATCAAGATAAATACCATAAGTATTATCATTCCATACAGAAGAAACAGGAGAGGCAACATCAAATGTATTTTTGGTTAAACTAGCATAGTCTATACCTTTTAATAAAATACCTCTTTGACAATTAACAAAATTAGCACTTTTCACTACTAGCGTGTTAAATGGATTACTTGCAGAAGCTTTAATTCCATAAGTAAGGTTAATAAAGTTGTTGTTATCAAAACTAGTACAAGGATAAGCAATATTACTACATGTACTAAGCACACTATATTCTGAATCGAATGTAACTAAACCTAGACCTCTATTCATTCCAGAGTAAGTGGTGTATGATGCTTCATTTTTAAAATCGTTTCCATAAATCCTAATTCCGTGATTTCTCCACATACCAATATGAGAATAAGGTTGATGACCTAATGATATTAGATTACTATTATCTTCCCATGTAAAAGTTGAGTTGGTAATAACACTTTTATCTTTAATTTTTGTTGAAGGGTTGTTTGGTATAAAGTTTTGATAAGGACCAAAATCAATACCATGCCCATTATTTTTGAAAGTACTATTAGTAACTTTAATTATTCCACCAAAAGTACCCCAAACAACGTTCCCATTTGCATCTTGTTTACTTGCATGTACTGCAACTTTGGCATTTTCAATAGTGGCATTGTTTTTAATTTCTAAATAACCTTGAGCTCCAGTTGTTATTTGGCTAGCATTCATATCTCCCTGCACTTCAATGCCATTCCATAATTGACCACATTGGTTAGTAATGGTTCCTCCATTTACAATTAACTTACCTCCTTGTTCAACAATTATTTTGCCATTTTTTGGCATATTAAGCACTCCTGTTATTGTTAATATAGAGCCATTTGGAATAATAATATTTGATTTTACACTTTTATCACCTGACCAAGTTACAGTTCCATTAATAACTCTTCCTCCTGAAAATACACCTGAAGGAAGTAAATCTCCTTCCCATAAACCACGACCATAAGTTGCTACATCTAATTTGCCAGAACAACCATTTATTTTCATTTCAGTTACTCTAACATTTGGGAAATCTCCATATTTCTCCCAACTACCATTTACTCCTTCTTTTACATAAACACCTACATCTGTACCAAGATATAGAACACCATCTGTTCCGTCTTGATATACTATAACATTTGTTGATAAATTGGGTAAATCTCCATTCGGGTCATAGTTAGTCCAAGTATCTCCTGCATTAGTTGAATGCCAAACCTTAAGAGTTGGATTATATCCGGCAAAAGTAACCCATAATTCTTCTTCATCAGAGGGGTTAACAGCTATCCCAGTTATTACAGGGTAAGCAATTCCTCCTACATAAGTTTGAGGGAGATTGGGAGTAATATTATCAAAGCTTGTTACTGTTTGATTTCCATTAGTTGTGCGCAAGAGTAGAGGGTCAAGATCTAGACCGCCTATTTGACCACCTCCATCTATAGCAATAGTAGCAAGATAAATATAATCTGGATTAGATTCAGCAATTACTAATTCAGAAATACCTCTTTGCCATTTAGCACTGTGATTAGGAATGGTATAATTTTCAGATTTCACCTCCCAAATATCAGTACTAACATCTCCTGAAACAATTTCTCGTTTCTTTCTTTTATATAATTCAGAAAATCCAAACCAGAGTTCTCCTGTTTCAGGGTGATTTACCATAGGGAAAATTTGATTAACATTAGTTGAACTTTGTTCAAAGAAATCAGTAGGTAAATAATTATTTTCCCATTGATAAATACTTCCTGAAAAAAAATTATATTTTTGAAATGGAAAGTTTCCTCTATAATAAACTTCATCTGGATACTCATCATCAATTCTAACTCCATAACCATCTCCTCCAGTAATTGTTTCCCAATTATTTGTAGTTGGTTTAAAAATGCTAACTCCTAAATCTTGTTTTCCAATTATTTTTCTACTATCAAATTCAGAATTATCAAATGTCCAAATTAAGCTTACAGCAAGCCCTTTGTATCTTCTTTGCCAACCATTAGAATTACTAGCTGTTACTGCATCTGGATTGAAACTCACGCCTCCATCAGTCCCTGCAAATAAACCTGGTAAATTAGGCTGTAGTCTTAATGCGTGAACATCTGCATGTATACCATTTGAGTTATAACCAGAAATATCATGGATAGGTGTTGATGTATTATTATAGTCAGCAGTACCAAAAATAGGTGCTCCACCAAAATAAAATTCATTAGGATTAGTTTGGGATGCAGTTATTGCTAGCATTGACCTATTAATTAAATGAGTGGCATTATAAGGAACTTGGTATTCATGTAATTTTGTCCATAACCCATTTTTAAAAACATAAATAAATATTTTATTACATTTGTTAGGAGGACAGTCAATAGTCCCAAAAATATAAGCATATAATTTATCAGGGTCAGCAGGAGTCACAGCAATGTTTATTCTTTCAGGTACAAATCCATCTATAAATGTTGTAAAATCTAATCCAGTATTGAAACCTGTCATAGATGCCCAAATTACCCCATCAAACTTATAAATATCTGTTCCGCTGGCATATATCGTGTTTGGATCACCTGGTTTATATTCTATGCCTCTAAATTGTTGGTCGGGGTTTAAAGGGTCTATTCCTGTATATTCAACTGTCCATGTTGGTGTAGTAGATGTAGCGTTAATTGTTTTAATTACGCCTGCTGAGCTTGCCAAGATAATTTCATCGGGATCGGATGGATTCATTCTTATCTCCCTAATAATACCACTTAATGCAAAATTTGATAGTAAACCATTATTGATACTTTCCCAGTTTTGTCCATCATCAGTAGTTCGATATACACCTACTGTACTTACTGGGTTTGGAAAGCCATGATTATTACTAAATCGTAATCCAAACCCACCGTCTCCATCTCCTGTACTAATAAAAATATTGCTTGGATTACTTGGATTTATAACTATTCCTGAAACAGAAGCAATTGGAAGTTGAACATCGGTATTCATGGATGTCCAATTTAAACCATTATCAATAGTTTTCCACAAACCTCCATAACCTGTTCCAGCATAAATAGTTTGGTTAGTAATCCCATCATAGTTAGGGTCGAATTCAAGCCTATGTATTTGACCAACACCACTAGACCCTCCTGATGGAGTATTTGGGTCTTCAAACGGACCTAGTTCTATCCAGTTAGGACTATAAGAAGACGAAGAAAAGGAATAGTTATTCGCATAGTCAGTAATTGCTTGAGCAGCTATTGAAAAATTTCCGCTAGGATGTAAGCTATTACTCCATAATTTTAGTGTTTTTTTTATGTATTCATCTGCTCCCCCTTCATGATTACTGGGTTGATATGTTGGACTGTTAAAGTACTGATTTGTAAAATCATAAACATTAGAATAGTTACCGTTAATGTTAATTGCTGACTGAGAAAAGAGTTTTGTAGAAACTACAAAAAAATAGAATAATAAAATTGATATCGCTGTTTTTTTCATAATTATTGAAGTTTAATTAATTTTCTAGTTGTTATGATAGTTTTATCAATGCTAAGAATCTTTATAATATAAATACCTTTATCTAAATTAATAGGAATGCTAATGTTTGATTGAGTTACCCCTCTTTCTAGAATTTTCCCATTAAGAGATAAAACTTGATACTCAAATTTAATGTTTTCATTGGTGCTAATAGTAAAATGGTCTATGAAGGGATTCGGAAACATTGTTATCCCATTATTTATCTCATTCCTTTTTATGCTAGTTGTTATCGAATTACAATTTGAAATAGAGCCTCTACAATAATCATGTAGTGAAGGATATAAAAAGCCACTAGGTAACTCAATAATCTCAAACAAGCCATAATTAGAGCCTATTCCTTCATATAATTCTTCTGCATTAGTATTGAAGCCATATGTTTTACTTGCTAACCATGCGTTTCCTTGCACAATATCTGTAATTCTTTTATCATTAAATAGATGACAAATATTGGCTGGTTTAAGAGTGTCTCCTACTTGTATATCAAAATCATATAACAAGACTTCTTGATTTAACAAACATGAAGATCCTGATATGTTTTGAAATAATATGCTATAAACTTTTTTATTAAGTGTGTCCTCTCTTAAAAGAGCATATAGTGAGAAAGTAGATGAAAGGGGAGAGTACGCAGTTGAATTAATAGTTTCGCTTCTGTAAAAAACTTTTTTATAACTGACACTTGAAACTACCGTATCTCCATATAAAAAATATTCTGAAATTGAATATGGAGGAGGGTAAAAGCCTTGTTCAAAAGGTACAATAAACCAATGAGAGCTATCTACAACTAAAGGGACATATTGTTGAGCTTTTCCTAAAAATGAACTTAGAAAAAATATTAAGACGAGTGTTGCAGTTTTTAACATTATTTATTTTGAAGCTAATGTATATAGAATAAAAAATATAACCAAATATATTTAAGTCGATTTTACAAAAAATGAGTGAATTGACCTATTAATTAAGTCAATTCACTCACTGAAGGTTTAAGTGTTTTAAACCCACTCCGATTTCTTAGCAGCTAATCTCCCTTGTTCAATCATTTTCTGAATATCCTCTTTTTGGAATTTATCAATCTTCACAATCAATTCTTTTGCAGGGCGAATAATTCTAAACTTAATTTTCTTTTTCCCTTTATGAAAGCCTCTTTTTATGATATTTGATTTCTTTGGAACTTGGCAGTTTACATCCTCCATACGAGCAATATCGTTGTTTACAGTTTCATTAACCACAATATCCATAATGCGAGAAACCAGGTGCATCAGTTTACCAGTATTAAAGTTCTTTTCGGTTAGGTTTTCTGACTGACACAGAATAATGACTATTTCATCTGCTCCTTTTTCGATAACACTTTTTAACGGTGCTACATCACGTAAGCCACCATCATAATATGGAACACCTCCAATATGAGAAATGGGCATCATTATAGGAATTGTGGTACTGGCGATAATGCCATCAATTAAAGATGGATTGGATGGGTTGAAACTTTTTAATTTTCCTGTTACCATATCCACAGCTCCAGCAGTAAAATCAATATTACTTTTTCTTAGATTTTCGAGCGATAACATACGCTTAACTAATTTCTCTAATGGTTCATTTGATATGATACCATCAAATCGGTTAAACAATAATTCTTTGGCTAATTTGAAGAACCCTTTTTTCTTCATTAAGTCCGATGGTTGGTTAATCTCATTTTTCCAAAAATCAACTAAAGTATTGCCTACTTGTTTCCAATCGTAATTATTGTTTTGTTTTCCTGTTTCGTTCACTAAGAAACTACCATTTAATGAACCCACAGAAATACCGTGTATAATTTCGGGTTCAAACCCCTCATTTAAAACTTGCTGAATTGCTCCTGCTTGAAATGCTCCCTTGATAGAACCACCACTTAATACTAATGCTCTTTTCATAATGTTTGTATTTTATATTTGACCATTATCCGCAAATGAATAATAACTCTCTTTGGTTAATATGATATGATCTAACAGAGTAATATCTAAATGATTCCCTGCCTGTCTAATTTTGGTTGTTAATGCTAAATCTTGATTACTTGGTTCTACACTTCCTGCGGGATGATTGTGTGCTAGAATAATACCTGATGCTAGGGCTTCTAACGCAACGGAATAAATTAATTTAATATCTGCTACTGTCCCACTCATTCCACCTTTACTTAATAATTGATAGCCTAGCACTCTGTTTCTTCTATCGAGTAACAATACAACAAACTCTTCTCTTATTTCGATTTGACTACTCCATAACTCTCGCAATACTTTTTCTGCTATGCTTGTAGAAGTTATTTTAGGACGCTCATTGTTTTTCAGCTTCTTACTGTAAACAATTCTAATCTTAGGAGGTCGTTTGATTTTTAGCTTACCTAATTGCTTACCCTCCTTCTTTGCTGTGAAAAATAGAATAACAATTAGTACCGCTAATACCAATAATAGTATGTAAGTTTTCTTTTTCATAGATTTTAAAAAAGGGCTGCATTACACAGCCCTTATGTTTATTTATTGGAAATATTAATAAATCAACTGCTTAGATTAAGCCCAAAGCCTTAGCTATCGAACCTCCAACTGCTCCACCAATAATTCCGATAACTCCACCTCCTGCACCTGTCAATGCTCCCATAGCATCAGCCTTCCACGGCCACTTGAATTTTGCAAAATCTTCGTTGATAAAATTCTTCCATTCACTTTTATCGTTTTTGATTTGCTGCATCCAATAATCTACGCTGTATTTAGCGATACTCACTAACATTAAAGGCACTTCTAATTCTTTAGTTGATAAGTCAGAAGCCAACATTCTTTCTTCAATGTTCTGTAAAATTTTAATTGTTCCCTCTCGGTCTAATGCTCTTTCTTCAGAAACACACAAAACAGCGTCTATAAGTGCTACTTGCTTTTCATTGAATTTACCTTCTTTCAATAATTCTGCTGATGAACGAGTTGCCAAAAAATTTAAGGCTTTTCCAACAGAAACATAATTATTAATAAAGGCTTCATTCATTTCAGCACAATCTTTATCGTGTGTTCCTTTTCCTGTTAACGACACCATGTATTGACTAACCAATTCAACGATACGCTCATGTTTGATGTCATCTTGTGCGTTTAAATTTTCTACAACGTAATCCAATCCTTTGTTGTGAGCTTTTCCTATGGCATCATAAGGATTCATTACTGCCATACTTCTTACTTTTTTTTCCATTTTTTTTAGTTTTAATGGGTTTATAAAATGATTAATTAATTACTTTTTTTGTTTGCTTTTTTAAGCGATATTGACATACTCTCCTTCTCGTTTCCCTGATGTGTAGAGCTGTCTTAATTGAGCTAATGACTTTTTGAACGTCCACTGAAAATGAGGTTTATCTTTAAAGCTCTTCCAATCTCCACCCCATTCAAAACCAATTTCTTTTCCGAGTTCAGCTATCTTGTTCCAGTTCGGGTTTCTCCAAAGAGCCTTACCGTTTTTGATTTCCACTACATCAATGGCTAACCCGAAATTGTGGTAGCTTGAACCTCCTTTAGCATTAGTTACTTTTTTCCCTGGTACTGTCCGACCCTTAGCGTACAATTTGTTTTGTTCTGTCCAAGTTCTCAAAGCCGACACTACTCTTAGTTTAATTCCCAATTCCTTTTCTGCTCGAATAATTAATTCTTTGGCTTTGCTCCTTACTAAAGGGTGCAGCGTATTTATTCTTCTATCTGAAACAACATCCCACGTCTTTTCTTTTATAAAATTGATGACTTCCATAGTTGTTATTTTAATTTTCTTTCGATTTCTAAATGTGATTATCCCAACAATAAATAGCATAATTCCAATTACTGTATAGCCTAATTTATTGGGTTTAAATCGTAGTTTCATTTCTCTTTTAAATTATCTGTGGCGATTCGCCACCATTATGTGATTATATCTTCAAAACTTCTCAGTTCGTCAGCACTTAATTCCTTTGATGCTCTTTCCTGTAATGTTTCATCATACTTTAATTGGTAAGCATCAGAAACCTCTTTAATGATGTCTTGATTTTTGATTCTTCGGGCTAGTTTATCAAACTCCTCTTCATTTGTCCCATCAAAATCAATCATCCAATTTGCACCTGATGGATTGGCAGCATTTCTAAATTGTAAGGCAACTCGGTTAGGGTCTTCTGTTGACTTTTTATTGAACTTCTTATTCTTGAAATAGCGTTTAATTTTACTTACCCCTCCTTTTAGTAGGAATAGACCTAGAAGAACAGCCAACACTAGTTGTACTTTTTTGTTTTTGAGTGCCGTCCCTACTCCTTTTGCAGCTTTTACGGCTACTAATGCTGCTGGATTTCCTAAAGCCATTTTATAATTGATTTCATGATTAATAATTGATTAATTGGGTATCGAGCCTCTCGATTAAGCGAATCTTACAAAGGCTTTTCGGGCAATACTGATATAATCCGTTAATGAAAGTTCTTCTCCATCTTCGGGAGCAACATCTTTGATGAAATCCACTATTTCGGGATTCTCCACAATCATATCTACTGCTTGTACCAAATCTTCGTGTTCCAAATTATCTTGCAAGTCCTGAAAGGCTTGTAATTTTTCGGCAACTTCTTCTTCGTTATTTGCTTCTAATTCTAAATTGATTTTAAATATTTTGCTCATTGTCTTCTGTATTATGGTTTGTATTTTCTATTGTTTCTTCTGCTGTAAACTCTTCGTAGAACTCTTCTTGTGCTTCCTCCTCTACTACCTCTTCAATATTCTCATTTGAATTTTCCGTTGCCAACGCTTCATCTTCCAATCGTTCTTCTTCGGCAATAATGGCTTCTAATTCTGCTTCTGTCATTTCTTCCTCTTCTTGATAGCTATCGGAATCATTTTTTACTGTTTCACTTGGTTCTTTTTCAAAGTTGAATTGTACCGTTTTGCGTTTCTTCTTTTTGATTTCTGCTCCGCTTAATCCAGTCGCTTTTTTCTTACCGCTATCTTTCACAAATTCTTTAATCAGTCCACCTAATGCTCTTGGTATTTGTTTGATGTAGCCTTTCACATCTTCTTGTATTTCGTTTTTCTTTTCTTCAATTTGGTTTTCGTGCTGAACACACGCTTGTTCTCTTTCTAAGATTCTTGCTTCTCTTTCAGATAACATCATTTCTTTGAAATTGAGATTCTGTTCCATTATCTTGTTTTGCATCTCCAACATCATTTTCTCCTCTTTCAATTCGTGTTCTCTGCGGATGCCGTTTAACTGAATTTCCATTTCTTGCCGAAAAGTGTCGATTGGTACTGCTCGTTCAATTTTTGGTTCTACTGGAGCAGGTGTATTTAGATTGATACTTACATTCCCATTCTTATCTAATTTGTGAGGAACTCCGTTCACATTTACTGTTTCTTCTTCGGCTTCTACCCATTCAATCTCTTCGTTAATTCGGATAAAATAAGGAGGATTATTTCTGCTCGATTGCTCATTAGTTCCGTATTTCACTTGTACTTCTGCATCAACATTATCTTCAATGATTTTGTCTAAGACTTCATCAAAACTTCTGTTGTCGTTCTCATCATCTGAAGAAAGAATAGTAATTCCATTTTCATCTTTGATAGACCAGTATTTGTAACGTGCTGTTTTCTTCTTCGCCAACTCGGATTCTATGTAGTTTTTTGTTTTTTTCATCTTTGTTGGGATTTAGAAAAAACTACTTTCACGTAGCGAATAAAAAAGTGTCCTTTTAGTGAAGCTGTAATTTTAATGTTGCTCCAATGGGTTGTGATTTGTGAACTTTCATAAATGATTTCACTTTTAGCTTCGAGTTGTTTCGTGTTTAAATGGTTGTAATTTGTTACTGCTGTTCCAGAACTTAGTTCAATCTTAAAATCTGCTTGGGGCTTCACATAACAATAAGCGACATAAACGACTTCATTTGCTCCAACTCCAATGTTCTTTGGATTGGTAACAACTTCATCTAAGATTTGATAATCTGAAATGCCTTTGGCTCTCAAATCATTGTTTATCATCTGAATTAATATGTAATCGTTTGTATTCATTTTTCTATCTCTATTATGAGGTAAACACTTGCTTTTGTTCCATTTCTCAATCCTGTAACTACTCCTTTAATCGCTTTACCATTTAGGGCTTCTTCTATCTTAATGATTCGTTTATTCGGGCTGACTTGTGAGCCGTGAAAAACACTTTTTTGATTAAACAGTAAATCAGTTCCTTCATTAAAAGAAAGGGCGACATCGGTATTACTTGTCAACATCACACCCAATACTTTTTTATGTTTTGATTCGGGATAAAACAAAAAAGTTTTACTTTCTCCTTGTTGCAGTTGCTCTCCGAATATTCGTACCATCTTTTGCATTGTTACTAATCGTTATCGTGTAGTTTCAAATAAATTTTGAGTGTGTAAGGATAGTTTGGTGCTGTTCCTCCATCTTGAAAATCTAACTCCAGACGATTGCCTTTTGCTGTTTTTTCTACAAGCGTTAAAAACCTTTCATTGGGTGCTACAAACAAATTGGATTGAAAAAAAGATACCTCAAAGTTTTTAGGAAATAACTCGTTACCGTCAATGGAACTGTGCAACAAAATGCTGCTCAGTCCGATGTTATCCAGTACTGCTATTCCTGTTAAATGTTGGTAGTCCTTATCCAGCTCTTCTGTTATCCGAACGGTCGCATTAGCGTTAGGAATCTCCTTTTCTATGAGTTGAATTTTCTGTTTCATAACCATTCGTTATTGTCGTTTCCCTCAATATTTTCTCCTGTGTGTTCAGTCGTTTTACACGGTTCTTCTGTTGGAACTTCTATTACTACATCTTTAGTAATTCTCGTTGCTCCATAGAGAAATGAAACGTATGCTTTGTTACCCTCTTCTGTGGTGCGTATTGCAATGGTTAAATCTCTTTTTTCTGCATCTGTCAAATCATTAATTCCTTTAATGACTGCATCTACTTTGGTTCTTTCTTCTGCCATCTTAATCTAGTTTATGGTGTTTGGTTGTTAGTGTTTAGTAAATCAAGAGGAAAATCTCCTCTTGATTTTTTAGTTCGCTATCTTTAACTATCTGCGGACATTGTCCGCCTAATAGCTGTATACGGTTGTTCCCTCTAAGAATATTTTTAAGAATCCTTGAACTTGTTTAGGCAAGTTCACATTAAAAGAAACTGGTGTTTGCGGATTGATAACTTTAGGATTATCTAACTCATACAATCCAAAAGGTTTGTCGGTATTGTAACCATAAAACCCATCAAAGAATTTACGAAATGGCATCTTTTCAAATACTTTTCTTCCGTTCAATTCTAACTCCCATTCTGCATTTAGTAAATCAACTGGTAAACGATCTATGAATGCTCCATCCATCGCATTGGCATCGTACAACACTCTAATTCCTGAAAGGGTTAAGTGTTTCCCTTTGCCTAGTTTACCGTTGTCAATATTGGTAATTCCGATTTCTTCGGGAATAGATAACTTGATTAACTCAGCTCTTGTTCCTTTGATTGGAGCAGTTGCGTAATATGGTGCATCAGATATTTGAGCCTTATGACTGGCTAATGCTCTACGAATATCTTTTGGGAGCATTCCGATACGCTCTAAAAAGTGTCGCCTAAATTTTGATGCTCCTAATTCTCCACTTGCTGCTTTCTTTAATCCTGTTCCAGTTCGTCCAAGTCCTGATAGGATGATTTCTTCATTGGTTAATTCTTCCATTTTTTCTATTTTTTTATTGATGTTTGAATATTGATTTTTTGCTTATTAGATTAGTTTCGATGCTTTACTCAGTAACTTGCTGTACTTCGTGTTCGGGTGCTTTTTCTGTAACTGTTTCGCTTTATCGTGCATTTTTCTCAATCGTTGAGCATTTGACATTTTAGAAATTCTAGCCCCTTTTCCACTTCCTTTTGTAGCGTGTTTAACGATGGTAGTACTTCCCTTTAATTGTCCTTTCCTTGCAGTTGGTTTTCGAGGTGCAGCTTTTCGTTTTGGTGTACTTATTCTTTTTGGACTACCCAATGCCAGTTGCTTTTTTTGATTTCTCTTTCGGGTTCTTGCTCCTTTAAGTGCTGATGATTTACGTTTTTGTGATTTTCTGAATCTCGCAACCAACAGCACAAAAACTAATAATCCAATGCTTACAGAACCAATCGCTATCTTTCCCTTGTGATTCGCCCAAACTTCATCTTTCCAAAAAGTCTTGGTCATCATTCTTTTGAAAATGCCTTTTTTACTACCGTCTGGATTAGTGTTTTGATTGTTTGCAGTTCGTTGTTGCGAAGGAAAATCTGTACTGTTAAAATCTCCCTCATCTACAAAATCATTACTTGGTGTAGAAGCGTTATTATTTGCTGTACGGATTAAGCTGTTTGGTGTAGAAGATGGTTTTTTCTTTCTTTTTTTGAACAGCTTAAATACATTAATCTTAGACAATAGCTTACCGACAAACTTTATAAACCCTTTGGAAGATTTCCCATCTGCTGCTCCTAAACCGTTTAATCTTAATCCTGTTTTTTTTGCTGCTTTTCCTTTGACTACCGCTTTTCTAAAGTTGTGTGCTTTTCCTCCAATCTTCGTAAAGAATCCTTGTGCTTTGTTTTTTGCATCTACTACCTTTCTCCATTCTGCAATATCTAAGTTGTTTGCCTCAGCTTGTGATTGGGTTAAGAATCCGTAAATAATCCGTGAAGCAATGTTAAAGCCATTGGTTTTCAGTGTTAGTAATATTGCTGCTCTCATTGCGATTGTTGCAGGATTAAAACGAACAACTGCCTTAACTACTTTTTTAAGCCCTTTCTTTACTTTAGTAAATATTTTCTTGAAAAATCTTCTTGGCTTAAACTTCTTTTTCAACTTACTAAAGAAGCCATCCACTCCCTCGTGTAAGACATCTTCTACAACTCCATCTTCATCTAAAATGTCGTCCAATTCATATTCTGAAATGTCCATTTTAGCTAAGAAAATTGGATCATCTTCTAATCCACTTAATTCTTCGTCTTCCTCTTCTAATTGAACTAATGAAAGCTGTAAGGCTCTGTAAAAATTAGCGTAAGCACTTCCTTTTTGAACTGCTGTTGACAAGGCAGCATCTCGTTCGTCTTCATCACTCCACGCATCAATTACATTATTAATATTCTGTAATTCTTGGGTAACATTAACAAGCTGACTTAATGCTGTTGGTTGCTGTTTTTCTTCTACTAAAGTTGCTTTTGCTTTGTGAACTTCTGCAAGTAAGCCCCTCTCGATAATTTCTAGTACATCATCTGCTCCAGATAAAACAATATCCGCTTCTTCTTCGGTGGCTACTTCGCCAAACCCTGACAAAAAACCACTTTCGAGGATTTCATCTTCTAAGTCGTCTTCTATGCCTGACAATACGAAAGGTTGGTTTAATTCTTCTGCTAAATCGTTCTTGATTTCATTTTCTGTAACGGCATCTATGCCTGATAATTCTTGTAATTCCATAGGTATCCTTTTTAAATCTATAATTGGTTTTTCTTCATAATTGAAATGTGGTATTTCAGGAACAACATCTATCACAAATTCATTCCCTATTTTATCAAATGCTACGGGGTAGATGTGCTGAAATTTTCCTTTTTCTATGTATGCTGCTACTCGATATTCGTGGTCGATTCCTAAGTTGAGTAGTAAGGCACTTATCAGAATTGTATAATCATCACAATCAATCCCGAAATCATCATCAGTTAGTCCTGCCTTACCATCTACTAAACTTCTCGCTGGAGTTCGCAACTCTTCAAATCCTTGTCTATCAAATTTGTATTTGGTGTTGGCTCTTAAATAATTCCAAATATTATTGGCTGTTGCTTCTACTGTTGCTTTTTTCAAGTGTAAAGCCAACTCACTTACTTGGCTTGTGTCTCGTAAAGCGATACGCTGCATATTTTTCAAGGTATCTTCTAGGTTAGCGTTTTCTTTAAGGGTTTTAGTAAATCCTTTGTAGCCTGTTACCATAGAAAGTGAACCCAAACCGTTTAGATTATTTTCTCTCATTACTTCAAAACCTTTATTGAAAATATTACCAATGATGCGTGATACATTGTTGACCAACTTTAATGATGGATAAGCCTTTCCAAATCCTGTTGGGGCTAAAAAATGGTTGGGGTGTTTCTTCTTTTTCTGCTTGTCAGAAATGTACACTTCCATTGTTCGGGCAAACACTTCATTTCTTCGTTGCCAGTACTCATCTTTCTTTTTGATTTCTTGTAGAAAGTCCGTTTCGTCTCCCTCTACGCCATAGTACATCAGGTCATAAAATTCCTCGAATTGCTTTTCAAAGTAATTGCCGTTTTTGGCAATGTCTTTATCAAATCCTTTTCTTGTGGTTCTCCCTCCCGAAACAAAGGTTTGTTTGCTTTTGGTATGGAAAGAAAGAATATTATCCATTGCGTGAGCATACTCGTGAGCCAATACACCGATCCCTTGTGTTTTAGTGATGTTGATTACTGAAAAAGGGTTGGATTCATAATGTCCTGACGCTTTTCCTCGACCTCTAGCACCTAACGCAATGGAAAGTTTACCACTTAGTCCAATCTCATTATCAGGTACGCCAAAAATTAACGCCAGTTGATGTAAACCGAGCATTGAAGCGTATAAAAAATTGGCTCTATCTTCTTGGTTCATCCAGTTGCCAAATTCTATGCTTCGTAAATTGAAATGCGTTAATGCTTCGTTTGCATCGTGCAGCCATTTTGCTTGAAAGGTTTTGTCAACTCCTGTGAAATATTCGGTAAAGAGTTGTACATCTTCTCGTTTCCAAAAACGGTCTATACCGCCACCCTCTACGATAATACCTACATCTTCGATTTTACCGAGCTGCTCCCAACCTTGTAATATGTCGTTATCGTAGTTCATTTATTTTACGCCTGTTTTTTGTTTTAATGAGGCAATAGAAGATTCGTTTTTGTTGGTTCTACCGTAAAGGGTTCTGATGTCTTGTTTTAGTTCTTGAATGTCCGTTTCAATGCTTTTTTCTACTTGGGCTTTCATTCCTGCAAGTAGCTGTTTGATTTCTGTTAAATCTTTAATAAGCTCCTTAACTTCTTTGTGAATGGTTTTTATCCACCAACTAACCATTCCGATAATGGCAGAGAATAAAAAGGATAAGGCTATGATGTAGAGTTTTTCCATTGTTATACTGTAATTGTTTCGTTAATGTCTATAGGGAAACCTTCGGCAACTACGAATCCCTTCAATCTTAAAGGGAATCCGTATTTGCCTGTGGTAAATTTCCTCGCACCTACGTTAAGTGTTCCCCCTGCATTTTTAATTAGCTGCTTGATACTGTTTGAGGATATAAGAAAGGTAAGTGCGAGTTGATTATCTTTATTTGGAAGTATTTTAATGCCTTTGGTTAAAGGACTTTTTTGTTCTGCTATAAGCTGCCCAGTTGAACTGAATACATCAACATTGATTTGTTCTACATTAAAAGTACTTGATGAAAAGTTGCCAATACCTAAAACAACTGCTGTTTGTATATCGCTAAACAGGCTCTTTAAATCTAGCTCTGGAAAATCGAAATCATCTACTCTTATTTTTAGCCTTTTGGCGTGGCGGTATTTGGTAACGTAGGTAGCAGTTTTTTTGCCTAAAATGATAACTACAACAATGATGATGATAAGTACTATTATTCTTTTCATACCCCAAAGGTGGGGCTATGTGAAATGGTGGTTTCCAGTAATTCGTAGTAAATAACAGTAACTCGCAGTAAATGATAGTAATTCGCAGTAACTCGTATTATCTTTTGCTGTTAATCAGCTTCTATTAAAATTTATTTGAATGGCAACTTATTTGAACAAAAAAACGTCTAAATATTTCAGCATTTAAAAAAAGCAATATGACCTACAAAGCACCCTACAACAAAATCTATGACTTAGATTCTTTAGTAGAAAATGATTCAAATAACCTGATAGGAAAACACTCTAGCTACTGTATGCTTGGAGAAGCAATTTTTAAAGGTTCTTATCAAGAGAATGAATTAAACACTATGATTACTCTTGAAACTTCAAACCAACCAATTATTGACTACCTAAACTCAATAGATGGAACTAATGATTTACTTCCCTTTATCGCTGTTTCCAGTGGGAAATTCAGGCTAGTAAGGTGTAGTAAAGTTATGGTTAATGAAATGTCAGGAGGCAATTTTATTATAGAAATACTTTTACTTAATGAACCTCCTATTGAACTAATGCACTGGGACAAGTATAGTAAAATAACAGATATGAATCTTGGAGGAAAAAGTAAAGAAATGGAAGTGTCTGGTACTGATTTATTGGAACAAAGAATAACTTTTGTTTTAGCTTGTTTTTCAGGCGAATCGTTAGGTAGTGATTTTGGGTCTTACCTTTACTCTATTTACAAAGATGAAAATTTAACTAAGGAGCAAAAAGAAGTACTTATTGCTATTGATGTCATTGAACAAATAATGCAACCCTATGAAACACCACCTACAAGTGGTAATTTTTTCCCAGCAGTTCAATGTGTAGAAAAACTTAATGCGATTAACCTTAGTAATCTCAATGAAGATGGTTTTGATTTTACTATTGATGCTCAAATAAATGGCTTGGGAGAATATAAAATTGAAGATCATATTGCAACAAAATAATAATTCTTAATAAAATCAACACTTTGAGAGCTTTATTTAGTCCATCATTAGTGAAATTTAGTGGATAATTAGTCAGATTTAGTGAAGATGTTGTGAAATTTAGTGCTTTTTTGGATACACTCTTTAAAGAAATTTAATACCGCTTCTTCTTTTTTGACTTCTTTTTGAAGGATTAGTATTTTTTCTTCAATCAAAAAATCATAAACGGTAGCTAATGGGATATACCCCCATTCTCCTGTTTGAACAAACTTATCGTAATGCAAACAAATTGTTTTGATATATGCTTCTCTTGTTTGTTCTTTTTGTTCTACTGATACTGAGTTTTGAATTTGAGGCGTATTTCTTTTTACTAACTCTTTGGCTTTAGTTCTTCGTTTACGGTAGGCGTTTAAGATTTTACAAATGTATTTAATGTCGAATGAGTGGTAATGTTCTGCATCAACTTCTATTTCTCCAATAATAGCCAACTCAAAGGCTTTTCGGATTTCTTGCAAACTAAAGTCTTTGTAGTAATTTACGATGTAATAAATTATTCGTTGCTCGGTTGTTTTACTCGGCAGGTTCTTAATTCCCATATCTCCGATCACTTGCATAAAGATTTTGCCGAGTTCGTCTAAAAATGGGTTAGCTTGAGAGTTGGGTGTTTTAATAATTTTACCAATGGATGATTCGTTATTTGCTAAACAAATGGCATAGTCGACAGTATTAACTTTACCTGCCAAATGTATCGGCACGGTCAGACAATTCTGTAATGTCGTGTTTTCCGTGTTGCTCTGTTTTGCTATCGGTAAATTTTGCTCCATTGTTTTGGGAATATATCTCGTTAATGATTTCGTTATAGTTCTGGTTCAGGTGTGGTATGGTAAACTTTTTTGTTTTCCAGTAGTTCGGGAGGTAACGAATGAACAGCTTGAAATTTTCTACTACGCTTTGATTGGGTTCAACTTGTTTGAGTTTCTTTAGTAATTCGCTAACGTGCCTGTCGTCCTTTGCTTCCCAATAATATTGCTTGGATAGTGTCAAAAAAAATGTTTTGCAAGATTGATTGATTTGTTGCCAGTTGTCTTTTTCTTTTTTGTCGGAATTTTTTTCTTTTTTTTCTTCGAGTTGGACTTCTTTTTCTTCGGTATCGCCTAAATCAATTTTTTCTAAATTTTCATTGGGGGGATTTTCTCCTTTTTTCCCTTTACTTTTATTTAGTTTACTTTCCTTTACTTTCCTTTGTGGTGTTTCCACGGGAGTTACTCCGTTTTTATCGGGGTTTACTCCTGAGTTAACTCCGTTTTTTACGGAGGAAACTCCTAAAAGGCAAAAATTAGGGTCAATTTCTCTATTTGTTCGCTTACTTTCTTTGATGATTTTAAAGTATCTTTTTTGGATGCCTTCAGATGTTAAAACGGCATATTTTTGAAAAATATCAGGGTTCAATAATTCTTCTGAAAAACAAGTTTCTAAGATTACTTCTATTAACTGAACATCAATATTATGTTCTTTACAGAACAGGAACTTTACTTTATCATTCCAATTACAATAGTATCCCTCACTTGCGTATATTTTAGACCACAGCTTTACAAGTACAGCAAAGCCAGTCAAACCATGTTTGGCTTCTATGTACTTGACACTATCATTTAAAATACAATCTAAAGGGAAATAGTCAATAGATTTTTTTCTTGGTCTTGCCATTAGGGGGTATTATGCTATGATGTATTCTGCTTTCTCTGGTTCTCCCAAAAAAGTAACAATTTGTTCTATTTGTTTTGGATTATAGGCTTTCCCTACATAAGCACCTAATTCTTCTTCTATGGGCTTCATCCATAGCCTAAGCGTTCTTCTTCTAATGTTATAGGCTTGTGCCAATTCCGTTTTTGAACTGGATTTATAGCGTTTTTCTGACATAGGTTATTAAATTATATTTCGCTCTAAGAACTCCACGATACTTTTTTGAGAATATTTAATTGTTCTGCCGTGTTGACTAAACAGAATATCTCCACTATCTCTTAATTGTTGCATTTTTGATTTACTCTTGAACCCAAGCAATTCTTTTGCCTCTGAGGTAGATAGCCATTCTTTGACTTCTTTTCCGTTTTTAGCAGCATCTTTAACTGCTTTTTTCATTTCTTCTACCATTTTATAGTAGGCTTGTTTCTCGAAAACAATAATTTCCATAGTTATAAATTTATTTTTAGTTATTATATGATTTTAGGACTTAAATAATCTTTAAAAGATATTTATACGGCAAAAATATATCTAAAAACCATTCGCACAAACCTAAAAATACCAAAAAGAATAAAGAAGTCTGAAAAAGACTTTAAAAGTTTTTAAATCACCCTGAAAAGATTACTTTTGTTAATAAGTTTTAGAAAATCAAACCTGAAAAGCAAGAAATGAACCCAATTCACGAAGTCATAAAAGAGATTAGAATTGCAAAAAAAATTGATAGAGAAGAGATTGCAAAGCAATTAAACATCAATGCAATGTCTTACGGAAAAATAGAGCGAGGAGAAGTGTCTATTAGTTTAAGTAAGTTGTACGTAATAGCGGAGCTTTTCGGAATGGAAGCTGAGGACATATTAACTTATGGAAAACAGAAGCAGAGCAATTCTAACTTTAATGTTACTTACGTTCCTGTAAAGGTGAAAGCTGGAAGTTTAACCGAGTTGTTTGATGATGTTAGCCAAAATGATTGTGTCCAGTTTAATTTACCTTTTTTTAGAGAACGTAATTTATTTATGGTAGATACCGAAGGGGATAGTATGCACCCAACTGTTAACGATGGAGATTACACCATTATTAAGCAAAGACCGTTGCAAAAGGTGGCAAATAAATTTACGAGCTATTTTTTGTCTTATTTTTCAATTATTTAGTTGAAATAACTGTTTTTTACTCTGAAACCAGTTGTTTTTTTGATGCTTTTACTCTATTT
>Ga0256845_1001089_pt1 | contig 22966 bp, 18 predicted proteins | sample RiftiametaG_FD_189101 | JGI IMG/M metagenome (GOLD analysis project Ga0256845, IMG submission 189101) | Tube worm associated microbial communities from hydrothermal vent at the East Pacific Rise, Pacific Ocean - Riftia | ecosystem: Host-associated > Annelida > Integument > Unclassified ... | reverse complement strand
GACAGAGAAAATAGCATGGATATCAGTATTGTCAATTGTTTTCGCTTTGAGGTTATTTTGAATAAATATATTAGGCGGTGGTGGATTTGGCAAATTCTCCAATAACTCTGTGTTAATTTGAAAAATTCCTTCAATTGTTCCGAAGTAAATCATATTCCCTAGTTTGAATTGAGATCTCATATTTGTCTCGTACCCAAGGTAATTACTGTTTTCGTTAAAAATCGTCGTTTTTAAAACGTCTCCTTTGTTATTAATTTTTAATCGAGTAATCCCTCTATTGGTTCCGATGAATAAATTTCCGAAATCATCAGCCAACATCGTATAGAAGAGTGTGGAATTAAAATATTCTTTTCCTTTAATGCTAATTACTTTATAATCTTTAGTGATTCCTATTATACCTTTTTCAACAGTAAACCAGACTGTTCCATATATGTCTTTAGTAGAAATACCACTGTAATAGCCCATTTCATTTCCAATATTTTCAATTCTTTCGATACTATTTGTTTCAATCGTTAACTTGTAAATTCCATTATTTGTCCCGAAAAATATATTCCTTTTATCAAAAGAAATCTGACTAGTATATATGTGTTCAGGTAAATAGCCATTTTTAATAATTGGCTTTTTAATAGTGTGTTTTTTGAAATCGTAGATTTGAATTCCTTTTCCTGATAGTGCAATAAAAAGTTTACTATCAAATGATGTTACAAACGAAATGGCTTGGTTTTTATAAAACTGTGTTCCAAGTTTTGGGTTGTCTTTTAAATCATAAACACGCATCCCGTTACTTGTCGCAATAAAGTACGTACTGTCGATATAAGTGATTGCGTAGGTTGAAAAGCTATAACTCGTAAATTGATTTGATTTTGGTTGAGTTTCAATAAATGTTTTCCCTTCACTGTTAGAAACTAAACGAATTCCATCTGAAAATTGGTAAAGAAAAAAGTTGTTTGGAGTTTCAAACAATTGATTAGATTCTACTTTGATGAAAGGGTCACTTGCTATTTTAATTAAACCATCAAATTTCGTTGTTATCCAATAATCGCCATTAAAATCAGAGAATAAACAATTTGGTTTATCTAGCTTCTGTTTTGTGTTAAATGGAATTTTAGTCCATGTGTTTTCAACTAAAAAGAATAAATCACCATTGTTAGAAATAACTGCAGGTTGTTTTTTTACTTTGTTGTAATTGAATAAAATTAAGCTATCATTTTTTAGTGCTGAATTATCAATTTGGGATACAATGGTAGACGAAATTTGTGCTTTGGTATTTAATTTTATGGTCAAAGTTTTATCACCCAGTTGATGAAAGAAAATCATTTCATTACCAGAACAGTACCCAAAATTGTACTCGTCAATGAAAGTATCTTTCTGGATAAACCAATCTTTTAAATGTATTAACTTTCCATTTTTTAAGATAAAATCTCCTTGATTAGTGAAAAGAACAATGCCAATTGGAGACTTAAAGTGAGTGAAAATTTTTATACTTTCCTTAGATGAGAATATTTCTTTAGGTTTATTTGTGCCTTTTTGTGAAATGAATTTGGCACTACCTAAAAAGTAAGTAGAATAATCATCTTGTAAAACCAGAATTGCTTCTCCAAATAGAAAAGACCTTAAATCAAAAACTGTTGCTTCCTTTTTTTTAAAATTGTAAGAGTAAAAACCAGAGTATTTTGACGAAAAAAGAAATTCATCTTCGTTGAAGATAATGTTACTGATGTGGTGATTTGAATTTTCTGCAATAGGGAATTCAGTGAATGATGTACCATCGTAAACGATAAGATCTCCTCCTCCAGTCCCTATCCATATTTTTCCATCTTTAGCTTGAGAGATACAATTTAATGTGGAAATATGCAATCCATCCTTGTGATTATACGTTCTAAAAGACAACAATTGTGCATTAGATTGCATCAAAAGGTGGAGTGTAAAAAGAAATAGAATTAGATACTTCACAAGTTTCGTTCGTTTTGAACAAGCAAAATACTAAAATCTTTGGTTTTTACAGCAGAGAAAATAAATTTTTGGTAAACAAAAGTTCAATTAACTGATAATACGAACTTTTTGCTTAACTGTTTTTGCAATGCTTTTTGCTTCGTTAAGCTTTTTGTTTGTAACCGTAATGTGTCCCATTTTTCGATTAGGTTTAGTTATTTCTTTCCCATAAAGGTGAATGTGAACCCCAGCAATTTTCATTACTTCTTCAAAATTCTCATAAAAAGCAGGTCCTTCAAAGTTTTTCTCACCTAAAAGATTAATCATAGCACCATATTGAATCAATTCTGTTGAGCCTAAAGGAAGATTTAAAATTGACCGAAGATGTTGTTCAAATTGGGATGTAACATTACATTCTATTGTTTGATGACCACTGTTGTGCGGTCTAGGAGCAACTTCGTTGACAAGTAAACTTCCGTCTTCTAAAAGAAATAATTCAACGGCAAGTATTCCTACCATTTCTAGTTCGTTGATCACTCGAATGGCCAACTCTTCTGCTTTTTTTTCAATTTCTTGATCGATGTCAGCGGGAGAGAATAAAAATTCAACCAAATTTGCATCGTTAAATTCACATTCTACAGTTTGATAGCTGACTGTTTCTCCGTTTTCGTTTCGAGCAACAATAACACTTAATTCTTTGGTGAATGGAACCATTTCTTCAATAATTGAAGGTTGATCAAATAAAGAATTCAATTGAGATTCATTCTTAATCAATTGTACACCTTGTCCATCATATCCACCTGTTCTCATCTTCTGAACAAATGGAATTTTAGAAGATAAATCAACAGAAGAAGGATGGTCGTACAAAAAGAAATCACTTGTGGGAATGTTTTTGTCTGCATAGAATTGCTTTTGAATTCCTTTATCCTTAATGATTTCTAAAACACGTGCTTGAGGAAAAACTTTTACACCTTTTTCTTCTAACTCATACAATGCTTTAATATTGATGTTCTCAATTTCAACGGTTAAAACATCCAGATCTTTCCCGAAAGAAAGAACGTCCTGATAATTGGTGATATCTCCTAAAACAAAAGTTGATGCAATGGTTGCACTTGGCGCATTTAAAGAGTTTTCCATGATGCGAACATCTATGTTGTAGTTGATGGCTTCTTGGATAAACATTCGCCCTAATTGTCCACCGCCTAAAACACCTAACTTCAATTCTTTACCAAATACATTCTTTTTCATAAAACAAAGATAATCGCTATTTCGTTTTATGGGTGAATTATCCGTAAATAAATTGAGATAAATTGTATAGAAAGTAGTACTTTTACTTTCTAATTTGAATTGAAAGAATGATGAAAGTTCTCGATAAAACATTTGAAGTCTTCATTACGAAAGAAGAAATCGCAAAAGAAGTTGCTTCATTAGCAAAAGAAATAAATAAAGAATACCACGGAGAAGAAGTGATTTTTGTCGCTGTTTTGAACGGATCCTTTATGTTTGCTTCTGATTTAATGAAAGAAATTGACTTGGTTTCTGAAATCTCGTTCATTAAAATGAGTTCATACCACGGAACTGAATCGACAGGTAGAGTGGATGAGTTAATTGGATTGAATAATGACATCACAGGCAAAAACATCGTCATTGTGGAAGATATTATTGATTCAGGATTGACAATGAACAAGATCATATCTCTTATGGAGATGGAAAACCCGAAATCGGTTAAGATTTGTTCATTACTTTACAAGCCTGAAGCATTTAAAGGAAATCATAAACCTGATTATATCGGATTTTCTATTCCAAATGCATTTGTAGTTGGTTACGGATTGGATTACGATGAAAAAGGTAGAAATCTCGATGCAATTTATCAAATAAAAGAATAGTAGAACCCAAGCTTTATTGCTGTTAAAAAATAATATATATGTTAAATTTAGTTTTATTCGGACCTCCAGGAGCAGGGAAAGGAACTCAATCAGAACGTTTGGTCGGAAAATATGGATTAATACACCTTTCTACAGGTGATGTTTTTCGTGCTAATATTAAAGGGGAAACAGAATTAGGTGTGTTGGCGAAAAGCTACATGGACAAAGGTCAATTAGTACCAGACGAAGTAACAATCAATATGTTGAAGTCTGAAGTGTTGAAACATGAAAGTCCAAAAGGATTTATTTTTGACGGTTTTCCTCGTACTAATACTCAGGCAAATGCTTTGGATCATTTCCTAGAAGAGATTAATTCTTCAATAGCTCAAATGATTTCATTGGATGTTGAAGAGTCAGAATTAAAAGTTCGTTTAGCAAATCGTGCCAAAGAAAGTGGACGTGTTGATGATGCTAATCCTGAAGTTATTCAAAATAGAATCAATATTTACAGAGCTGAAACAGCTCCAGTGAAAGATTTTTATGAGAAGCAAGGGAAATGGACGAAAGTCGATGGTTTAGGTTCAATAGATGACATTACCAATCGTCTTTTTACTGCAATTGACAAATTATAATTACTTATTAGAGGATTGTATTCTCAAAAAGAAAGAAAAATATGGCCTCAAATAATTTTGTTGATTACGTAAAAATACATTGTACTTCAGGACAAGGTGGTGGTGGATCTGCCCATTTTCGTCGTGAAAAATATATTCCAAAAGGTGGACCTGATGGAGGTAATGGTGGTCGAGGTGGTCACGTTATTCTTCGTGGGAATAGTCAGTTTTGGACGCTTTTACATTTAAAGTTCAAGAAACACATCAGAGCTGGACACGGTGGATACGGTTCTTCAGCTTTAAAAACTGGAAAACAAGGTAAAGATGAATACATTGATGTGCCTCTAGGTACAATTGTTCGTGATCCTGAAACGCAAGAGTTTTTGTTTGAAATAACAGAAGATGGTGAAGAAAAAATTGTGCAAAAAGGTGGTCGTGGTGGATTAGGGAATGATAATTTTAAATCATCGACGAATCAAACGCCTCGTTTTGCTCAGCCAGGAGAAGATGGTGGTGAAGGATGGAAGATTCTTGAACTAAAAGTCTTAGCAGATGTCGGTTTAGTTGGTTTTCCTAACGCTGGGAAAAGTACGCTTCTTTCTGTTGTTTCAGCAGCAAAACCTGAAATTGCAAATTATCCATTTACAACCATAAAACCCAACTTAGGTATTGTAAAGTACAGAGATCATCGTTCTTTTATTATGGCGGATATCCCTGGTATTATTGAAGGTGCTCATAAAGGAAAAGGTTTAGGTTTACGTTTTTTAAGACACATTGAACGGAATTCATTGCTTCTTTTTATGATTCCTGCCGATAGCGATGATATTAAGAAAGAATTTAGTGTATTGATGAATGAATTGCAACAATACAATCCTGAATTGTTGCACAAAGATAAATTGTTAGCCATCACGAAATCTGATATGCTAGATGAAGAGCTGACCGAGGAAATTAAAAAGGATTTGCCTGAGAATATTGAAACTTTATTTATTTCTTCCGTTGCTCAACAAGGTATAACAGAATTAAAAGATTTGATCTGGAAAACATTGAACGATGATTGATTTTCTTGAAGGGATAGATCGAACAATTGTTGTAGTAGTAAACAATTGGAACTCTCCTTTTTGGGATGAATTTATGTGGGTCGTTTCAGGAAAGCTTACATGGATTCCTTTTTATGCTTTCATCTTTTATCTTTTTTACAAGAAAGAAGGATGGAAAAAGTCAATTTTTTTTTTACTAGGAGTAATTATAGCAGTAGCACTTGCAGACTTGTCTTCAGTACATCTCTTTAAAAATATTTTTCTTCGGTACAGACCGTCACATAATTTACTGATTGAAAACCTCTTACATTTTCATCAATACGATGATGGAAACTTATACCAAGGTGGGATGTATGGTTTTGTTTCCTCTCATGCTGCGAATTTTTTAGCCGTTTGTACTTTTGCTTATTTAGGATTAAAGAAGCATTATCCAAAGTTGATTTATTTATTTTCTGCTGTTGTATTCATTGTTTGTTACAGTAGATTGTATCTTGGTGTACATTACCTGAGTGATGTATTTGTCGGTGGATTATTGGGGGCTTTTTGTGCATTTTTATCGTATAGATTCATTTTCTTACCTTTATCTCGAAGAATTAATTCTTAACAATGAACTATCTTTTTATTTTTCTCGGTGGCGGCTTAGGCAGTTTGGCACGTTTTCTTACTTCAAAAGGGGTTGATTCTTTGTTTAAAAGTAATTTCCCGTTGGGAACTTTTGTTTCTAACATTTTAGCTTCTGTTATTCTCATTGTTTTAGTCTTATTCATTGAGACAAAGCAAGAAGAGTATTCATGGGTTCAACCAATGCTGATCATTGGGTTTTGTGGAGGTTACAGTACGTTTAGTACGTTCAGTTATGAGACACACACACTTATTGCTGATGGAAATATCTTTCTAGCAATTTTAAATGTTGTTGTATCTCTGGCTGTTGGAATAGGATTAATTTTCCTAATTCGCATGAAGTCTTAATGAAATTTTTCAGGTAAGAATTGATGTAATTCATCAATTATTGATTCTCTTTTGTTGAAAACAGACTGCATGTCTTTTTGATTGACTTTCCCTTTTTCAATATATTTGTTTCTTGAAATCATCCAAGTATATGCTGCTAAGCCAGTTATTCCAATACTTAAAAAGTAGACAAATGTCATCCAACCATTGATTGAGATGTATGAGTGAAATAAAATTGTGCTGGGGATATTAAAAATTGCGATTGTAATCATTCCAAAAATAACTTTTACAGAACCCCAGAAAACGGGACGTTTCATCATCTTTTCTGTGAGACGTTTACTGAATAAATAAGGAATTGCACATTGAACTGTACCAATCAAAGCAAAAGGTAAAAGTAAAATCAAAGACATCATTTCTTTTGTGCGGCTTCCTGATGGAGTTTTCAGTTTCCAAAACACCAAGGATTCTTTTACTTTTTCTTTTTTTAAGAAAGCATCGTATGCTATTGTTTGTTGATTGATTATTTCAATTTCTTCTTCATTTCTTTCCGGGCTATTCAACCAATTGGCTAAATTTTGAGAATAACGCCACCTTTCTTCCAATGAAATATTTTTATTGAAGTTAATTGCATTAACACCTCTTCGAGTTAAGATCATTATTCTTTCATGCAGAGGCGCTCTTTCTTTGATTGAATTGTGGGTTACTTGCTCTTGCATTTTCTTCTCGACAATTAATGTCAAGTCATTGATAACCTTATTCGGATTTTTCAAGAATGCATCTTTGTAATCGTTTAAACAGATTTTATCAGAGAAAGAAATAAGTAAATCACTTCGCATTTGATTAGGGTTTGAATAATTGCAACCAACTGCAGCAATGTAAATCTCTTTTTCCCAATTTTGTTTTTCCAATGCTTGAAAACCGATCCTAACAGTACCTTTTTTTACTTTTTTCAATCTTCTAATGAAAACATCGTCTGTAAATCCTTCACCAAAAATCAATAAATTCCGACCGTATTTAAGAATTTCACCACATTTCACAAAAATAGCTTCGTTCTTTTTTACAGCATCGTCACCATCCTTTTGTCTGTATATTGGCAACATCTGACAAGCCCAAAGAATAGGTTTTGTAATCGATGTAAAAACATCTGAACGCGTCATAAAGAAAACAATCGGACGAGTTAAGCCAGCAATTGATATTGGGTCCATAAATGAAGCCGCATGATTACTAACGTAGATGGTCCGTCCTAAACGCTTTTTAGGCATGTTGATGATTTTCATTCGAGGAAAATAAACCCGAAGTGAGTAATTCATCACTATTTTTAAGAATAAATAAAGAATTCGCATTGAATGATTAGCTAAAAAGTGTGTTGGTTTTACTGTTTTTTCTCGTCAATTTCTTTTTCAACATTTCTCTTCTTTCCAATGTAGATTCCCAAGTTAACCTCATGTGTCCCATTTCTAGATATACTTAATGGACCGTTCGAAAACTCATAAGCATAGGAGAGGTAAAAATTCTTCACCAAATTTGCTCCTACTTGGATATTGAAAGCATTGTTAGTTCTATATTGAATACCAAACCATATTGCATCGTGGTAAAGAATTCTCGCGCCTAAATCAATTGCGAAAGGTGAATGTTTGACGTATTTCAAAACAACAGAAGGTTCGAGATTGAAGTCTTCGTTTACTGTAAATTTATACTTCATCAGTAAGAAAAAGTGTCGTTCAAAATAACTCCCTGTTTCAACTCCACCAAAATTTGCTTTATTTTTAAAAGCTTGTGTCATAGATAGACCTCCAAAAAAACGTTCACCATAAAGTACAATTCCTGCATTTGCATCGAGAAAGTTTTGAGAGGCTGAAGCTGTTAAGAATTGATTGTAAATTTGGTCGTCGTCTTGGTGTAGAATAATACGGTCTTGGTCAATTTTAAAGTTACTCCATCCTAAACCAAGTCCTACTCCAAAATTTAATTTTTTAGAAAAAGGCAAATGAATCGCATATGATCCATAAATAGAAGTCTTTGCAAATGGACCGATTGCATCATTCATTGCTTTTCCACCAATAATATGCTTAATGGTTCCAGTATTTCGTGTCGGTTGGTTAAAAAAAGCTTTGTCCTCAGCATTAAATGGTGTACGTGCTTCTTTTCCTTTTGTTTTCAATTGTCCATTTCCTGTAAGTAACATTGTTCTTGGACTTCCATTGTAGCCAAGCCATTGCATTCTTCCAGAAGCTTCAATGTGAATCACACTTGACATTCCACTTGCAGCAGGGTTTACTGTATAAGGATTGTTAATAGTATTTGAAAAATAGTATTCTTGTTGAGACCATGCATTTGAAAAGCAAAGCATAACAAAGAATAAAGTACTGTATTTTAAAAGTGTTAATTTCATATCTATCTAATTATGCTAATGTCACCTGTGAATATTGTATTATCTGAATCATTTAATTCTATCTTGTAGAAATAGGTTCCCATTGGTAAGTCTTCTCCTTTGTTTGTTCCATTCCAAGGATTATCATATCCAAAAGATTCAAACACTAAAGATCCCCATCGGTTAAAAATAGTTACATGTAAATCAGGATAAACATCTTGTAAATTGTTAATTACAAAGACATCATTCTTTCCATCGAAATTTGGAGTGATTACTGTTGGGAAAGTTGGATTTAATTCTCCACATGCATTTGTAACAATTACAAGCGTATCACTTAAGCTTGGGCAACCGAAATTACTGGTAGAATATACAATTCGATTTGACCCTAATACAAAATTTGAAACCAATGTTGCGTCAGAAGTAGGTGAATCAAAAATAATTGAATTTCCCAATGAAGACCATTGAGAATTAATACCCGGTTGAGCTGCCTCTGCCTCTATAAAAAGAGATGCATCACTGGTGAGACAAAATGCAGTGTCTGAGGTGAGGATACTTGGAGTTAAGTTTGCAAATACATGCATAGTGTCAGATGTTGAAGGACAAACTCCATTACTTACGGTCCAAATAAATGCTGTCCATCCACTGCTTTGTAGAATAGCCTTTGTTACGTTAGTGTCAGCTTCGATAATTGTAGCGTCTCCAGTAGTTGTCCACAGACCTGTAGCATTTATCAAACCGTTTGAAACTAAATCAATTGTATTTAAATAGCATGAGATTAATGTGTCATTTGGTATGCTTGCTGGAAGTGGTGATTGCGCAGAAAGGACAACAATTGTGTCTGAAAGTGATCCGCAGCCTGCAGAACTTACAGTCCAAATAAATGTATTGATACCTGCTTGAAGTCCATTGACACCTGTAGAGAAAGCAAATTGATTATTGAAAATACCTGCTCCATTTAAAACGGTCCACAAACCTGTTCCACTTGTGTTTGAATCAGCATTAAGAACGGCAGTTGTAGCGTCACAGAGTTTTAATGAGTCTAAAGCAATGTTTCCTGAAGACGGGTGATCAAGAACTTCAATGTTAAATGAACAAGTGTTTGTGTTACCGGAAGAATCAGAAACTTCATAGTTCAAAATAGTTGTTCCAATTGGAAAAGTGTCTCCTGAAGTTAAACCAGTTAAATCTGTTTGGTTTAAAAAACCAAAGCAATTGTCTGAAAATGTAGGATCTAAGAATGTAACAACAGGGTCACACGTTGAAATATTCGAAGGGCAAGTAATGATAGGCGCAACATTTTCTGAGACGATTAAATCAAATGAACAGCTAACAGAATTTCCACCAGCATCAGTTACATTTATAACAATAGGTGTAGTACCGGGTTGAACGATAGAGCCAGCCATTGGTGTTTGAGAAATGGAATAATTGGGGCAATCATCTAGAACTAAAGTTAAAATACCGTAATTTGGAAGGGTGAAATCACAATTTACACCATTGTCAACAGGGGTGATTGTTGGACAGGTAACCGTTGGGGGAGTGACGTCGATTGGAGTCACAGTTGTAATACATGTCCCAATGTTTCCGCCTTCATCCATCATAGAAATCAGAATAGGTGTTACGCCTAAGTCAGTTGATCCAGCGGGTGGGTTTTGAGATATAATTAAATTACCGAAAGTTGAACAATTGTCCGTTCCGGTAACGTTACTCGTAATGTCTGGTAATGTATATTGACAACTTGAATTAATTGCCAATGTGAAATCAGATGGGCAAATTGGTGAAGGAGCAATAGAATCAGTAAATAAGGCAGAGAATTGGCAATTGTTATTATTCCCAGCTTCGTCAGTAACAGTAATCGTAATTAACGTAGTTGCTGTAATTAAAGTTCCTGAAATGGGAGATTGTGTAAAAGTTAAATCGCCAAAGTTTGAACAATTATCATTTACAGCGATTAATGAAGTGTAATCAGAAATAGTTGCTTCGCAGCTTGAGTTTGAATAAACCACTTGATTGGGTGCGCAAAGTGTAATTGTAGGCGCTACTTGATCTTCAACGATTAAGTTAAATAAACATGTTCCTGAATTTCCTGATGTGTCTTGGACGGTAATTGTAATTGAATTTGTTCCCACAGGAAGTAATGTTCCCACAGCGGGAGTTTGAAAATAAGTAAGGTTAATTGGTTGAGTACAATTATCACTTCCAACTGCTAGACTTGTAACGTCTGGGAGAAGTAAATCACAATTAGAATCTGTACTAAATGTTTGGGGACTAGGGCAGACAGCCGTTGGTGAAATTGTATCTATTGCCTTAATTGTAAAACTACATGTTTCAGAATTTCCTGAAGCATCTGTTACGGTCATTGTACCAGTTGTACTTGTTCCAATAATAGAATTAGCAGGTGGAGACTGAATAAATGTCAATAAGTTTGATGGTGTACAATTATCTGATCCGGTAGCCATAGGAATATAATCTCCAATTGTAGCTTCACAATTCACATCTGTATATATGTTGATTGTGCCTGGGCAAGTTATTGTTGGTTTAAGAGTGTCAATTACTGGTTGCATGAATGAACATTGAGCAGTATTTCCAACAGCATCAGCTGCTGTAAGCGTAATTGTAATATTGTTATCCGCAGTTGTAATTGGTGTTCCTGCGTTGGGTGATTGAGAAATGGTAATCCCGGCAGTGCAATTATCAACAGTAGTTACTAAGCCTCGATAATCCATTATTACTGCATTACAAGATGCGTCAACATAGAGTGTGATTGGTAAAGGACAAAGAATTGTAGGGTTAGTATTGTCTTCTCCTGTAAGTATTATATTGTCAAAAGCAAAAGGGTTTTGAGATGATTCTGTTGCATTGTATGTGAAACGGAACCCAAGAAGAAAGTTGTTCCCTTCAAGAGCAGTTGGAAGTGTAACTGAAGTAGAATTCCAAGAAGCAGAATTATATCCAGATCCAATAACACTCCAGTTAGTTCCACCATTGGTTGAATAAATCAATTCAGCAATATCACCAATTGAATTATTCTGGTAATCAAATGTTAAAGTTAAATTTGATAAGCAAAATGCATTTACAGAAGTAGAGGTGATTACGCTATTACTTCCACTTGCTGCGTTAGAATAAGCGAAAGATTCATTTCCAGTTGAACCACAACCTGCAGAGCCATCCGTAATATAAAAAGATTTAGTTCCGCCTGCTGAACCGCCGTTTCCAGCACAGTTATCATTCACCCAAGTGTTAGGAGTTGTTGTTCCTGAAGTTGTCCAAAGTCCAGAGTTCGATTCAAAATCATCGTCTAAAAGAGTTGTTTGACTAAACAATATAGACGTAGAGAGAGAAATGAATACAAATACAATTGATTTTAACATATGTTAGTTTTCGTATAATTTAAGTACACAAATATATATAAACTATGTTTAATGTTAAAATGTAGTTTTGAACACTGTTCACATATAGAATGATGAAAACTTTTTTGGATGCCGTTCTGCTGCATACAGCTTTTTTTATAATTTCGAAACATAATTCTTTTGTATGAAAAATGTTGCTGTTATTGGTGGAGGATTTTCCTCAGAATTTGAAATCTCAATTTTAAGTTGTAAAAATATTATCGCTAATTTTCCGGACACATATTTCCCTTACCTTGTTTTGATGACGAGAGAAGGCTGGTTCGTTGAGTTTGAAGGTGAAAAAATATCATTCGATGAAAAAGAAATGGCATTTGTTTGGGAAGGAAATAAGATCAAAATTGATTTTTCTATTATTTATGTTCATGGAGATCCTGGTGAGAACGGAAAGCTTCAAGCATATTTTGACATGATGAAGATTCCTTATTTAAATTCTGGTGCATTGGCCTCAGAATTGTCGTTCGATAAATGGTATTGCAATCAGTTTTTAAAAGGATTTGGTTTTAACGTAGCGAAGTCAATTTATTTGACTGATCAAAAAGATATCCCATTACCCCATGCAATCATAGAATTATTAGGTTTACCTCTTTTTGTGAAACCGTGTGATTCTGGTTCAAGTTTTGGAATTTCAAAAGTAAAAAATGAAGGGGAATTGAAACCTTCTATTTTACAAGCGTTTGATGAAGGTCGTACTGTAGTAGTAGAAGGTTTTTTGGACGGTCAAGAAGTTACTTGTGGTGTTTATCGTTCGAGTGAAGGTATACAAACACTGCCTTTAACTGAAATTGTTTCAGAAAATGACTTTTTCGACTTTGAAGCAAAATACAAAGGATTGTCTGATGAGATTACCCCAGCAAGAATCAGCGATGAGTTAACAAAGAAAGTGCAAGAAATATCGAAAGACGTTTATAATTTACTCCAATTAAGGTCAATTGCTCGGGTTGATTTTATGTTAGTTGACAATGAGCCTTATATCATTGAAGTGAATACGAACCCTGGTTTTACCAACGAAAGTATTGTCCCAAAAATGATTAATTCTGCAGGTTTGAGCATCAAAGAATTTTGGAGAGAAATTATAGAAGGGGATTTAAAATAATCTTCTATTGCTTAAAAGTAGCATGGCATTGAACGCAATAATTCATCGTGTTTGAAAGTGCTTTCAATGATTCTTCTTTATTCTTTTTCTTCATGATTTCACTCATCTCATCGGCACTTTTATGAAATGATAAACCTAGATTTTCAAAGGTTTCATTTCCAAAAGATGCACACATTAACCTCATTTCTGTTGTTGAACCAAGCTTTTCGTAGGAAAGGACAGATGCTTCATCAAATTTGTCTTCAGAAAGCAATAAAATAATGTTTTGAACAGCTTCAAGGTGACTTCTCATGTTTTTTAGTTGATGGTTTTTCTGCATTGCATTCAGTTGCAAAGAAGTTCGTCCATCGTCTTTTTTCATGGAATGTTTCATTGGAGATTCTTCCGTCTTCTCAATTTTAACCTCAATTTCTTTCTCTTTTGGTTGAGAACAAGAAAATAAAGTAAGTGCTGATAAAATAAGAGTAATTGTTTTCATGAATTATTTTTTGTAGCGTAAAGTTACGTTTTTATTACTTATTGATTGGCAATTGCGTTGAAAATAACTTCCATTTTTTTTCGAACATTTCGGATACTGCCTTCTGGGTTGTTGATTGTGATTGCAAAAGCATATTTTTTTCCGCTTTTAGAATGAATGTATCCAGCATAGCTTTTTATTCTTCGCATTGTACCGCTTTTTGCAAAAACACGACCTTGTCCAGCTTGCCCCCTGCAAATAACTTTCAATGTTCCACTTTCTCCTGCAACAGGAAGAGAATGGAAAAATTCTTTGCTGTATTTTGAAGTATTCATGTAATAAAGTAAAGATGTGAAATGCGTCGCTGAGATGGCATTCATTCTTGACAAACCACTGCCGTCTGTTAGGTGAATAGATGTGAAACCTAATTTATTTTTCCAATAAGATTCAATAATTTCAAGTCCTTTTCTCGAACTTCCATTTCCTGTTTTTTTATAAGCAATTAAACACACTAAATGTTCAGCGAATAGGTTAATACTTTTAAAATTGGTTTTGTTGATGATGTCGATTAATCTTTCGCCAGAATGGGTGAAAATTAAAGTTCGATTATCATAGTCATTCTTGGATAAATCCATTTCGCGTACGGTTTTGTAATGGCCATTGAATTGAATTTCAGATTTGATTAATTCTTGAGCGAACAAATAAGCGACCTGTTTTTCAGGATCAGGCAAACTACCTTTTACAATAAAATCCTCTTTGTTTACCGGTAATGTTCCGGTGATAAAACGGTCCATTGAAAATGGAGCTCCATAAATATAAGAATTATCACCTCTTCTTTGAGAGGATAAAACATAGTTGTGGTACATCAATTCAGGAACAAAAGGATGAATTTTAACTAAAACTGTAGATTGATTTACTTTAGAACCCGTTTTGAAGTGTAATTGAATCAAATTGTCTCCAACAGTCAGTCCTGAAGGGCCTGCTCCATAATAGTTACCCATGTCTACCCAACTCCATCCATCAGGAGCACCGTTGTATCCAAATTCAGAAGCGTCAGTAATAATGTTTCCTGCAATTGTTTTAATTCCAATTTTCTGTAATTCTTTCACCCAATTCTGCAAGAAATCGTATTGATGTTCTTCCGAAAAAAAATATTTACTTCCAAGACTTGGGTCACCGCCACCTCGGATCCAAATGTTTCCATTAAGGACTCCATTCGAGTCAATATTCCCATCAGAATAGAACCTTGTTTTAGCTCTATAATTTGGTCCTAATAACTCTAAAGCAGTTGCTGTTGAAAAAAGTTTAGTCGTAGATGCGGTTGCCATTGTTCGTTCAGAATCAAATGAATATGCAGTTTTTTTTGTAGACAAATCTACTAGCTTAAAACTCACGGATGCATTTTGGTGTAAAGGATCTTTCACGAATTTTTGAACCGCATTTCCCAATGTACTTTGGGCAAATGTTAAATTTAACGCGTAGAATAGTATTATAAGAAATAGACTTAGTATCTTCATCGAAATTTTTTGTTAAAATTCGACAAGAATTCTCAATGAATGTGCCAAAAGTAAAAAACTTTTAAACAATTGAGTAGGAATAATTATGTCAAGATACAATAGGAAAATAAAAGTTCTACGGATAATTAACCGCTTTAACATTGGTGGTCCAACTTACAATGCAACGTTTTTAACGGCATTTTTAAGTGATGATTTTGAGACAATGTTAGTCGGAGGAATGCCTGAAGAAGGAGAATCGGATTCTTTGTATATTTTAGAAAAATACAATGTTACTCCAGTTTTGATGAGTGAAATGGTTCGAAAACCTGGTTTTAAGAACGATCGAGCTGCCTACAAAAGAATTAAGGAAATTATTCGAGAATTTAAGCCTGATATTGTTCATACACATGCCTCCAAAGCTGGAGCTTTAGGTCGAAAAGCGGCACAGTCTTGTGGAGTGCCAATCATTCTGCATACTTTTCATGGACACGTTTTTCATTCTTATTTTGGAAAAGTAAAAACGACCCTTTTCAAGCAGATTGAGAAACGACTTGCCAGAAAATCAGATGCAATTGTTGCTATTTCTGCTATTCAGAAAGAAGAATTATCGAAAATTCATAAAATTTGCAATGCAGATAAGATGAAGGTAATTCCTTTGGGTTTTGATTTGCAGATTTTTAAAGAAAAGAAAGAAACTGTTCGGGCAAAAGTTCGAACTGAGTTTAATATTGCTTCAGATGAAATTGCTATAGCCATTATCGGTCGATTGGCGCCTGTTAAAAATCATGCTTTCTTTCTAGATGTAATTGAAGAAGTATTGGCTAGGACCCACAAAAAAATTAAATGTTTTATTGTGGGAGATGGTACGGAAAGAGAATGGATTGAAGATAGAGTTAATCAACTCAATAAAAAACACCCTAATTCTATAGAGATGACCTCTTGGATAAAAGATGTGGCAAGTTTTAATGCTGGAATGGATGTCATTTGTTTAACGTCTAAAAACGAAGGGACTCCTGTCAGTTTAATAGAAGCTCAAGCATCAGGTGTTCCAGTGATAACAACAAATGTTGGGGGGGTAAAAGATATTATTTTAGAAGGTGAAACTGGCTTTGTTGTAGAGGCGGATGATAAGGAAATGTTTATCAAAAAATTGATCGAACTGATTGAAGATGAAAATAAACGACTAAAAATGTCACAAAATGGATGGAGCCACGTAGAAGAAAAATTCCATTATACAACGTTAGTGAAAAACATGACGAAATTGTATCATGATTTAATAGAATTAAAGAAAAATGAATTGGATGTATAAAGCACTATTTTTTTTGTTATTTACTTCAGCGTTGTTGTTTCAAAGTTGCGGTATTAATAGCAATTTAATGTTTAAACAAGCAAAAGGGGAAGTGAATAACGATTCTATCCCTTTGCAACCTGTTGAAGCGTATCGAATTTCGCCAGATGATAAAATTACGTTTACACTTTCGACAAACAATGGCTCGGATATTATTGAAGGAATATCAGGGGTTTCTGAAGATGGAAATAAACAAGGTAAAGCGACTACGGAATATTTAGTTCGTAGAAATGGAGATGTAGAAATTCCAGTTCTTGGAATTGTTAATGTTGGTGGGTTGACAGTGGTAGAATGTGAGGATAAGTTAATAGAATTATTTTCTGCAGAATACCAACAACCCTTTGTTCAGGTAAGAATTACAAATCAACGGGTAATTGTTTTCCCTGGGAATGGTTCAGATGCTACAGTTGTGCAATTGACGAATTCAAATACCACTTTAATGGAAGCGTTGGCGCTTGCTGGAGGTATTACTGATCGAGGAAAAGCAAATACGGTGAAATTGATGCGTAGAATAGATGGAGAGAGAAAAGTTTACGTAATTGATTTGTCAACTATCGAAGGATTGAAATATGTTGACATGATTGTTCAAGCAAATGATTATATTTACGTCGAGCCAACACCGGAAATTGCGAAAGAAATAGCACAAGATGTTGTTCCAATTGTTTCTCTTATTTCGAGTGCAATTGTTATTTTTACAGCCATTAATTTTTTGAAATAAATTGAGTAATAAAAGCCTTTTAATAAACAAAACGTACGATCCTCTTATTCTGAGAACGATCTTGAAGAGATATTGGTGGTGGCCATTTTCTTTCATTTTACTTTTTAGTTTATTTGCATTTTTCTATTTACGCTATACAAAACCTGTTTACGAGTCAGGAATGGTGCTTCAATTGTCCGATAAGGATAATGCAAAAGAAGTTTTGGATTTTGAAAACATGAATTCCAGGGATAATCAGCTTTCGAGTGTGGTTGAACTCTTACGGTCTGAATTGCTTTTTCAACGAGCGGTTAAAAGCATGGGAATGAATGTAAGTCTTTATTCTCGAGGGCAGGTTTTAACTGAAGAATTGTATTTGAAAAGTAATTTCTATGTTCAACCTTATGCTTTAAGCGATTCTTCACTCATTGGGAAGGAAATAAACATTCAATTCAATGATGAAAATGTTGAATTGAGGTACGGGAAAAATGGCCAAGAAAAAATTTTAAAAGGAAAAGTCAATACTCATATAAAGAACGAAGACTTTGATGTCGTGTTAAAAGTTGTTGATGAGAGTGGTTTTAAAGAAGCAACAAATATCAATGATTTATTCTTTACTTTTAATAGTGTTGGATCAGTTACCAGTCGATTGAAAAACGGATTAAAAGTTACACCATTGGAAATCAATGCAAAAACAATTTCAATTTCCTTTCGAGGATATAATGCACAACTGTGTCATGATGTTACATTGGCTATATCTGAGGCTTTTATTTCTTTCGATGAAGAGAATCAACGTAAAGGCTCAGAGAATATATTGAATTTTATCAATGAGCAATTGGATTCTTTGTCGATGGAATTGAAATCGTCAAAAGACAGTTTGATGCTTTTTCAAAGAACACAGAATTTGCCAGATCCTGAGTCTGCGAATATTGAATTTAATGACAATGTAAATAAATTACAAGATCAATTGTTTATCTTGGAAGAGGAAATGAATTCGCTACAAAGCGTTCATAACATGCTTGCGAAAAATCCGAACCGCTTGGAGGTTTATCGACTTTTACCAGAGATGTTAGGTAAAAGCTATGAGGAATCATTGGTGAAACGTATTGAAGAATTACATATACTGTTAGAGCGGAAAGAAGATTTATTGTATAAGGTTACCGAAGATAATTCTGAGATTAAATTATTAGACAATAAAATTCAAGCAAAAATTAACTCTATTCAAATGAGTATTTCTGCCATTGAAAATAGGTTGATTCAAAATTCAAAAGTCATAAAGTCAAAGATTACAGCATACCAAAATCAAATATTTGAATTGCCAGAAAAGAAAATGGAGTTCAATCGTTTAAAAAATATTCAAGACTTGAACGATAAGTATTTCACTCTCTTGACGGAAAAGAAAGTTTTATATGCGATATCTGATGCCGGTTATGCCTCTTCAAATAGGGTTTTAAGTCAACCTAAAGTTTCAGGAACAGCTGTTGAACCGAGCAGTAAGTTTATATACAGTACGTTTATTCTGTTTGGAGTTGTTGTAGGGTTAGGTGTTATGTTTCTGAAATACTTAATGTTTAATGAAATTAACATGATTGAGGATTTAGAAAGTGTACTTCCGGAAAAGGCATCGATTCTTGGTGGAATTCCTTTGTTTAAATACAACATGGAATATTCAAAATTAATTGTTGCAGAAGCTCCTAAATCATCCATGGCGGAATCCATGCGGAAAATTCGGACAAATCTCAGTTACATTAATCCAAATTATCAAACCATTGCTATTTCTTCCTCTATTTCTGGGGAGGGGAAAACTTTTGTTGCCTTAAATTTAGCAGGTATTATTGCTATGTCAGGTAAAAAAACGGTTCTGTTGGATTTAGATTTACGTAAACCAAAAATCCACCTTGGTATGAATGTCGATAATGTGAATGGAATGAGTTCGCTAATCGTAGGTCAAAGTAAGATGGAAGATTGTATTCATCCAACAGGATTAGAGAATTTAGATTTTATTACTGCCGGACCAACTCCACCAAATCCATCAGAATTATTATTAAGTGATCGTTTTAAAGCAATTATCGATGAATTAAAAACAATGTATGATGTGGTGATTATTGATAATCCACCCGTTGGATTGGTTTCAGACGGTGTAAGAAATTTAACGGACGCAGATATTCCGATTTATGTATTTAAATCACATTACTCGAAAAGAAACTTTGCAAATAGAGTGAAAGAGTTGTTTGAAGTACAACAATTAAAGTCATTGAATGTAATTTTAAATGGTATACAGATGTCAAAATCATCAACATATGGTTACGGCTATGGTTACGGCTATGGAAGCTACGGAAACGGTTACATGGAAGACGATACAAAAGTATTCAAAGAAGCAGCCAAACAATCAAAATGGTATCGAAAAATGTTTAAAAAGAATGGAAATAAATAAAACAAAAATAGAAGGGCTATTCATTTTTACGCCTCGAAAATTTGCGGATAATAGAGGTTATTTTTTTGAAAGTTTCAATCAATCAATTTTTGATGAAGCAACGAATAATGAGTTTGCCTTTGTTCAAGACAACCAATCATTCTCTACAAAAGGTGTTTTAAGAGGTTTACATTTTCAAAACCCACCTTTTGCACAAGGGAAATTAGTCCGAGTTATCAAAGGAGCTGTTCTTGATGTTGCAGTTGATATTCGTAAAGATTCTAAAACATATGGAGACTACGTTAGTGTTGAATTAACGGAGGAGAATAATAAGCAGTTTTGGATTCCACCTGGTTTTGCGCATGGCTTTATTACGTTGGAAGAAAACACCATTTTTTCGTATAAATGTACAAATTATTATGCCCCTCAAAGTGAAGGGACTTTATTGTGGAATGATACTGATTTGAATATCGATTGGAAAATAAAACCAAGTTTAGTGAGTGATAAAGATGAAGTTGGAACAGAATTCAGTAACTTCGTGTCTGATTTTTAAATCAACTTGTGGAAATTAAATTAATTCAAATATTGAGCTTCCTTTTTGGGGGTGCATTTATTGCTTATACTATAAATGTATTATTGCTAAGGTTTTCCCGTTCTTTAGGGATAAGGAATAAGAATGATGTAACAATACGTTGGAGTCAAGAATCGAAACCTTCTCTTGGTGGCATTAGTTTTTTCATTGTCTTTGTGTTTTCTGGAATTGCTTATTCTATTGTTTTCAGTGATGCACCCAATATTTTTCAAAACAAACAATTTGTTGGGCTATTTATTGCCGGTTCTTTAGCCTTTTTAATGGGGTTAGCTGATGATGCATACAATACTCGTCCACTGATTAAACTTTTTGTTCAAATATTCTGCGGTGTATTATTTGTTTATACTGATACAACAATTGATTTTTTCCACATTTGGTATTTAGACAATGCTTTTACAGTTTTCTGGGTTGTTCTAATCATGAATTCATTGAATATGCTCGATAATATGGATGGAATAACTGGGACAACAGTGTTTTTTATCCTGCTTACTTGTCTGTTGTCCGCATGGATTATTCTTCCTTTTAATACAAATATTTGGATTTTAACACTTGTTTCTGTTCTTGGAGCTGTTCTTGGGTTCTTAAAAATGAATGTCCACCCTTCAAAATTATTTATGGGAGATGCAGGATCTCAATTTATCGGACTTTTTGTAGCGTTTTTTGGAATAAAATATTTGTGGAATATTGGAATTTCTAACCCAATGAGTGTACATCCTTCATGGCTAGGGTTGGCCGTAGTGTTAGTTGCATTTACTCCAACGGCAGTTGATACTTTGACCGTAGTTATAAATCGTTTGAAAAGTGGGAAATCTCCAATGGTTGGAGGAAAAGATCACACAACTCATCATTTGGTGTATGCAGGATTGACAGATTTAAAAGTGTGGTTAGTGTTTTTACTTATCGGCAGTCTTTCTTCTCTTTTAGCTTTGGCAATGATTAATTTAATAACACTGGAAACATATTATCCAATTCCATTTTTTGTTATTTACACCATTTTTGTCTTTGGATTATTGTATAAAAACACAATCAAATATAAAGCCCCTCTCAAAAAAGATTCTGTTTAATTTTTTTCTTGCAGAGTACTTTGTTTTTTACTTCTAAAGTAAATAAGTAGTAATCCGATGAATAGGAGCGCACTACTCCCCAGTAATAAGAAGTCATAGTAAGGAATTGTTACTTTAAAGTGAGAAGAAGCTATTCCTTGTCCAAACAGGATGAATTCAGACAAAATAAACCCTGTAAAATAAAAAGCAATCCCAATTTTGTCCAATTGTATTTTTAAATTGGTGGAGAATAGTACAAAAATCATTGGACTCAAAAAACCTAATGTGAATAAATGAATATATCCAATAATGTAATTTGATTTGAATAAAAGTACATGATGAAATAATTCAGGAAATACACTTAAGAATTGTAGAATAACTTTTAGGATAAATGCTAAAAATACGAAAGATAAAATGAGCTTCACCTGTTTCAAAAGTTGTACAGAGAATACTACTTTTAATATTTTCAGGAGATACAAGAGTGAAATAAGTTGTAAAAGAGCAGAGAAAACAGCAAGAAATCGGATAGTGATGTAATCATTACTCCAAAGCATAGAGAGACTATACCCCAAAACGCAAGAAAGAGTTGTTAATGCATAAAAAGGTGATAAAATCTGTAGTTTCTCTGCGCTAACTTTTTTCGATATATAACGGAAAAATAGGCCTAAAAGTGTGAACACGAAAAAACCATTGTATAAGAAATGAAGGTAGAAGTATATGGTGTTGTAGTAAATTTCATGTTTCCCTAATTTAGCAACAATTATTCCGACACACCAAATGGCAATACTTGATAAGAAATAAAAAAATATTCCTGTTTTAATAAAACGAGTAACGATACTTTTATCGTTTTTTAATTCCTGAAGAATGGAAAATAGGTAGAAATAACTTGTCAGCAAAAAAATAGAAAGAAAAAGAATAGAAAAAAACTGATAACCTTGTAAAGGGAAACTCACTAATAGCCCAAACAATGCATAGACCATGATTCTGAAAAACCATTTCAGTCGTGTAGAATCATTTTGTTTTTGAGGGAAATACTCTTTTCCAAGGAGGCTTATTACAGCTAAAAACCCCCATCCAAGAAAGGCAATGTGAGAATGTCCCTCTAAAATGTTTTTATAGTTGAAAGGAATAAAGTCAACGTGTTTATAAATGCGAAGTGACAAGCCGTAAAATGCAGAGAGGATAAAAAATACTCGAGCTATTTTTACTTGTTTTTGAATTCTCATTCTATTGGTGTCTTTTTTACAAAGAAACAAAAAAGAGAGGAATGAGCATTGTTTCAACGCAGTTTCACGTAAGTTTTTTTAGAATGGGTAAGACCAAAATCAATTTCAAAACTGACTTTGGTCATGTTTACTAGTGGTGTTGAATTGTACTTTTGAAGATAAATTATTACGAATTAAAAACAACGAAATATGCTATCGAAAAAACAAGCGCGGGCATTCTTTCTGGGAGGAACTGTAGTCACCTTTTTAATCTTTATTGGGTTAACGGTGTATTCTCTTGGAGAAGCTCAAGATCAAACAAATATCGAAAACATGACAGAATCTGTTGTGCGAGGAAAAGTTATTTGGGAACAAAACAACTGTATGGGTTGTCATACTCTTCTAGGTGAGGGTGGTTATTATGCCCCAGAGTTAACAAAAGTATTCGATA
>Ga0256845_1001088_pt1 | contig 22967 bp, 21 predicted proteins | sample RiftiametaG_FD_189101 | JGI IMG/M metagenome (GOLD analysis project Ga0256845, IMG submission 189101) | Tube worm associated microbial communities from hydrothermal vent at the East Pacific Rise, Pacific Ocean - Riftia | ecosystem: Host-associated > Annelida > Integument > Unclassified ... | reverse complement strand
ATGGTAGTTATCATAATTTCACTCCAGAATATGCAATGGATATCCAACGTGTAATTGGAGCTGATTTAATTATGGCTTTTGATGAGTGTACACCTTATCCTTGTGAATATAATTATGCAAAACGTTCAATGCAAATGACCCACCGTTGGTTAAAAAGATGCATTGATCGTGTAAACGAAACGGAACCTTTATATGGCTTTGAACAAACATTACTACCAATAGTTCAAGGCTCAACTTATAAAGATTTAAGAGTACAGTCGGCAGAAGCAATTGCGGCGTTTGATCAACCTGCAAACGCCATTGGAGGTCTATCTGTTGGTGAACCAGCAGAAGAACTATATGCCATGACTGATCTTGTTTGCGATATTTTACCGAAAGATAAACCAAGATACTTAATGGGTGTTGGTACACCTTGGAATATCCTAGAGTGTATTGCTTTAGGTGTAGATATGTTTGATTGTGTTTTACCAACAAGAAATGCAAGACATGGTACTTTATATACAAAAAATGGAATCCTTAATATTAAGAACTTAAAATGGGCTGATGATTTTTCTAATCTAGATACAGATGGAACTTCTTATGTAGATACAGCATATTCTAAAGCTTATGTACGTCATTTATTTAGCGCAAATGAGGCACTAGGTAGACAAATTGCATCTATTCATAATCTTGCCTTTTATTTATGGCTCGTAACTGAAGCTAGAACAAAAATTGAAGAAGGAACATTTAGCACGTGGAAAGATGAAATGTGTAAAAAAATGATGGTAAAAATGTAATCATTTTTTTCTTGTAAAATTATAGCACATAATTACTTTTAGTTATGTGCTTTTTTTATATCTAACTTTTAATAAAAATCAATCTAGTATAAAATTACATAAGTCATAATAAAATATTATATGATGGTAATAAGTCATATTTTAGTTTAACTATTTAAATTAAATTTGCATACATGAATACCGAGATATTTACAAAATAGTAACTTATATTAGATCATACAATTAAACAAAAGGGAAAAATGACAACCAAAGGGGAAAATAAGCCAATTGGTATGGTATTCTTTTAAATTACCTTTGTGCTATACAATTACAATACATAAAACAAATTATAATGAAAAATACAATAACTAAAAGTTTAGAAAACAGTTACACATATCCAGAATATAGAACTTTAGTAGAAAATTTATTAAAAGAAGGAAAATCTACTTCAAAAGATGATTCTGAAATGATGGTTAATTACAGTAAATTAAACCATAGTAGAATGAAACGATTAGACAAAACTGTAAAACTACCATTAGATATTATTGAAAAAGTAGAATCTATCACTACTCCAATTAAATGGATAGTACTAACTGAAGGCTGGTGTGGTGATGCAGCACAAAATCTACCTATCATAAATAAAATAGCCGATTTAAATAAAAACATTAATTTAAGAATTGTCCTAAGAGATGAACATCCAGAATTAATGGATCAGTTTTTGACAAATGGAGGAAAATCAATTCCAAAATTAATTCATATTGAAAATGAGTATTCAAAAATTGAATCTTGGGGACCAAGACCAACTGTAGCCACTAAAATGGTATCTGATTTTAAAGCTAAAAATGGTAGTATTACTCCTGAATTTAAAAAAGACCTACAACTTTGGTATAATAAGGACAAAGGAATTAGTACTATTGAAGATATGATGGCCTTTTTAGGATTGTAATCGAAAGTCAGTCTGAATTGAATTTTAACTCATTTGAATTAGGTTTGGCTTTATTGGTATTTTTTTCAGTTAAATTAAAACATAAACTATAAGTGTGGTAAATTATTATACCTAATACTTAAGGAATATAATTTTCAAACCAAATACTCATTAAAAATCTGTGCTCAAAAAGTAAAGACTGAAAATAAATCCTATAATAGCATTAGAGTGAAAAATAGTTACACTACGCTACAATTTAAACGGTAATATCATTAAAAGACAACATATTCAATATATACCGACTTATTTAGACTTATACAACCTATTCAAAATTAATGCGAAACATAGCCCAATAGGAACACATCTAACTTTATAAAAATATTCAGACACTAACTTTAAAAATCCCAATAAATTACTTAAATTCGCAATTCAAAATATAAAGACATGAGTTACGATATAATAGTTTTAGGAAGTGGACCCGGAGGGTATGTGACTGCCATTAGAGCATCACAATTAGGATTTAAAACAGCAGTAGTAGAGAAAGCTGAGTTAGGTGGTATTTGCTTAAATTGGGGGTGTATCCCTACTAAAGCATTATTAAAAAGTGCTAATGTTTTCGAATACATTCAACATGCTTCTGATTACGGAATTAATGTTGAGGGTGCTGAAGCTGATTTTGCTGCAATGGTAAAAAGAAGTAGAGGTGTTTCAGAAAAAATGAGCGGTGGTATTCAATTTTTGATGAAAAAAAATAAAATTGATGTCATTAAAGGATTCGGTAAAGTAAAAGCTGGAAAAAAGATTGATGTTACTGATGACAAAGGTGTAACCACAGAATATTCTGCAAAAACAGGTATTGTAATAGCGACTGGTGCACGGTCTCGTCAATTACCTAACTTACCTCAAGATGGTAAAAAAATTATTGGTTATAGAGAAGCAATGACTTTACCAGAACAACCTAAGAAATTAGTTGTTGTTGGTTCTGGAGCTATTGGTGTTGAGTTTGCCTATTTTTATAATGCACTTGGTACTGATGTTACTGTTGTTGAATACATGCCGAGTATTGTTCCTGTTGAAGATGCTGATGTTTCAAAACAATTTGAAAGATCTTTGAAAAAACAAGGAATTAAAATAATGACTAATTCTTCTGTTGAATCTGTTGACACTTCAGGTGATAATTGTGTGGTAACAATAAAGACTAAAAAAGGAGAAGAAAAAATAGAATGTGATGTAGTACTTTCTGCGGTTGGTATTGAAACTAACTTAGAAGGAATTGGATTAGAAGATGTTGGAATTGCTACTGACAAAGGAAAAGTATTAGTTAATGATTTTTATCAAACAAATATCCCTGGTTATTATGCAATTGGTGACATTACACCTGGTCCAGCATTAGCACATGTTGCTTCTGCAGAAGGAATTATTTGTGTTGAAAAATTAGCTGGACAAAATGTTGACGCTTTAGATTACGGAAATATTCCTGGCTGTACTTACGCATCTCCAGAAATAGCTTCAGTTGGAATGACAGAAAAAGCAGCTAAGGAAGCTGGTCATGAAATTAAAGTTGGTAAATTCCCATTCTCTGCATCTGGTAAAGCAAGTGCTGCTGGGGCAAATGATGGTTTTGTTAAATTGATTTTTGATGCTAAATATGGTGAGCTTTTAGGAGGTCACATGATTGGCGCTAACGTAACTGAAATGGTTGCTGAATTAGTAGCAATTAGAAAATTAGAAACTACAGGTCATGAATTGATTAAAACTGTTCACCCTCACCCAACTATGAGTGAAGCTATCATGGAAGCAGCAGCTGCTGCTTATGATGAAGTGATCCATATGTAAACTATATTAAATTATTAAAAAAAGCCATTAGATATGAATATATCTAATGGCTTTTTTTATATTTGTACTTTAATACCTATGAAATTCCTTATTAATACAGCGGTCTTATTTAATTCATTAAACTCAATTGGCCCATCTGTTTTTTTTCGGGAGTACATATAACATCAATTTACAAGTAAATAATATCCCTCCATTACCTGTTAAAAAAAAAGATTTAGTAAGGACCAGTATGTTCAATTAAGCAGTAGAGACTTGAACCTGAATTATGAAATATGTACAATTTTATATAGTAAAAATGAACAAAATTAACCTTTTCAGTACTAATCACGTAGCAGTATTCGCCCTAATTTAGGAGTTCGATATTTTTTTAGATTTGAGATAAAAGAAATAGTCAAAAACTTAATTAAGCTACCATAGTTTTTTAAGTTCAAACAAATAGTTTAATATTACAAATGATTATAAATGAAAGAAGGAGTCAATATTACATTCTACTTAAATTACAATTTAATTATATACCATAAATAATGAGTATTATATAGCACTTAGAATTAGCTTATTCAAATAGCTCTATTTATATTCGCAGTCATAAAACAAATTACACCCATGAAAAATAAATTATTATTAATAGTAACACTACTCATAATTAGTTTTAGCAGTACAAGTCAAATTGATAAATTAAAAAATTTTAGCTATTTAAAATCTTCTGGTACTATTCCAGCAGAATTCTTAACATTAACATCAGATAAGTATAAAGAAGATTATGACTCTAATAAAGATAAAGGGTTAGATAAGGATTTTTTCTTATCCACTCGTTATTTCATTGATGAATTGTTATTAAGTGGAAACATATTATTCAATGAAGATCTTTCAAATTATGTTAATAAGGTTGCTAAATATATTTTAAGGAAAGACAAAAAGTTATTTAAAGAATTACAATTTTATGTACTAAAGAGTAATTCTGTCAATGCATTTTCTACCGACCAAGGCATTATTTTTGTGACTACAGGTCTCTTAGCACAATTGGAGAATGAAGCACAATTAGCCTATATATTAGCACATGAAGTAGCACACTACACAGAAAAGCATGCTAGAGAAGGTTATGTAGAGCGCCAAAATATCAAAAATGGAAAAGGTAAGTATAGTAGATTATCATATGAAGATAAAGTTGGAGAATTAAGTGTATATAGTAAGGAAAATGAGCATGAAGCTGATAGTAAAGGAATTGAAATATTTTTAAATTCTGAATACGATATTGAAACTGTCTTTACATCATTTGAAGTTTTACTTTATGCCTATTTACCATTTGAAGATATTAAATTTGATTCCACTTTTTTTAATACAGATATACTTTTTATTCCAGGAGAACTGTTTCCTGACTCTATAAATCAAATTTCAAAAAATGAAGACTTTGACGATAAACTTAGTACTCATCCAAACGTTCAAAAAAGAATGGACAAATCATTTGATGTAATTGGAGAGAGAGAAACTCGTGGTAATTTAAAATTTAAAATATCTGAAGAGACATTTCATTCAGTTAGAAATTTAGCTCGTTTTGAAAGTATAAATATAAGTTTAGCCAATCGACAGTATGTAGATGCTATCTATAGTATTTACCTGTTGAAAAGGAAGATAGAAAATAATAAATTTTTAGATTTTTCACTTGCAAAAGCGTTATATGGTCTTGCAAAATATAAAAATCATTATCGCTATGGTGAGGTAACTCTAAAACTAAAAAAGACAGAAGGTGAACTTTATGCTTTAGCTTACTTTTTTAAACACATCAAAAAAGAACAATTAAACGTTTTAGCTTACAGATTTATTTATGACTTATCAACTAAATATTCAGCTGATAAAATCGTTAAGAAATACGAAAGAGATATGTTAAAAGAATTAGCTCTATTTTCAAAAATAGACGCAGATGATTTAGTTGATGTAGATTATAAAACTTTTAATGATAGTATAACTAATGTATTAACTCTTTTTAATATTGATGATTCATTGGCGAGTATAGATGCAAATGATGATTTGTCAAAATATAAAAAAATAAAACTGAAGAAAAATCTATATTCTTTACGCGATAAATCTACTACCTCAATTACCGCAGAACAATTTCATTTAACAGGACTTTCAGATATCGTTAGAAAAGGTAAAATTAAAGGTGAAATGAAATATTTTATCGAACAAGCTGAATTAAAAGAATCTGATCACAAAAAGAAATTTGAAAAAGAAGAAGGTTTAGGTATTACGAAATTAGTTGTAGTTGATCCATACTTAGCTGACTACAATGGTAATAATAAGAAGGACAATCTAAAGTCAGAAAAAACAAAACTAGAACTAAACAAAGTATACACACAATCACACAATAATCTAGATTTGCAAATACTTTTAGTAGACTCCAAAACATTATCAAAATCAGATGTTCAAAAATATAATGAAATTGGTCTTCTATACCAGTGGGTTTCAGAAATATTAGAACATGATGAAATAGAAATGATTTCAACCGCAAACAAAGACATTCAACTTATTAATGCCAAATATGGTACTGAACATTTCATGTTTTCAGGAATTATAAAATACAAGAAACGGAGACAAAATCATTTTGAAAACTTTGCTTTTGTAATCAATACAGAAACAGATAAAATAGAATACAGCCAGATAAATCAAGTAAACTTACGTGCAAGTAAATACGTAATGGAAGCATACATATATAATATTTTATATAATTTAAACCAACAATAAAATGAAAATACTATTAACACTAATATTAGCTGTTTTTACTTCTATTTCAATCGGACAATCTGGATATTTAGGAAGTAAAACAAACTTTCAAATAAACATGAACAATTCGGTTAATCCTTTCACTGTAAAAGGAAAGCAAGTAAACGAAAATCAATATAAAGAAACTAGAATAAACTTAAACACTTCATATTCATTTACTCTTAATCGTGTAATGAATGATAACATTCAACTTGGTATTGGCTATCGATTTGCAAATATGGCCTTATATTCAACTGATATTTGGACTGATATTCAAGACCCCGTTAACCCCAATATTCATAGTGAAGTTAAAGCAAAAATACTTAACAAATTAAAAGTTAAACACCATTCCGGTATTATAAATTTAAGATATTTTACTAATGGTATTTCACCAATTGGAAAAGGAATAGGTATTGATTTTGAATTGGGAAGAACATCAATAGAAAGACTTGATGTTGACTATGCAACTGGATATGAACTAACTTCATCTGGATCTTCATCTGGATTTTTATCTGAACTTTTATCTGATTTCTTACCTTTTAATATTAATTCAAAGAAAAGATACACACTTAATCAATTAAACCAAGATAATGTTGATAGTACAACTACTTTAAAAGCCAGTTCGATAGTAAACTCTTTTATATTTAAAGCATATATTGGAAGAACGATTCCATTGACTAAAAAAATAGGAGTAGATCTATCATTTACCTTTCCACTTTTAAGAGTCCTTAGATATAACAATACTACTAAAATAGGTATGATGATTAGCCAAAAAGGACAAACACTACAAGAGAGAGGTAATGCTACAGATGCAATTGCATATTCAATTGCTCAATACAACGGACTATCTATAAATATTGGCTTAAAATATTTTTTATAATAGAATAAAAAAGCAGCTAATAATACTATTAGCTGCTTTTTTATTTCAATACTGAAAATAATCTAACCTAATCTTTGTCTTATCGATTCGTAAAGTACGATTCCAGCAGATACCGCAACATTTAATGATGCAATTTCACCTGTCATTGGGATTTTTGCTTTCTCATTACATTCTGCTAATAGTTTAGTTGAAATCCCATCCTCTTCAGACCCCATTATGATTGCCGTTGGCAGTGTTAAATCAGTATCTTGAATTAAGTTTTGTGTCTTTTCTGTACACGCCACTACATTCACACCACTCGCTTTTAAATAGTGTACAACTTGAGAAAGATCTTTCACTTTACAAATCGGAATTCTCATTAATGCACCTGCAGATGTTTTAATAGCATCAGATGTTACTAAAACACCACCTTTTTCAATAATAACAATAGCATGAACACCTGTACATTCCGCTGTTCTAGCAATTGCACCAAAATTTCTAACATCAGTTAATCTATCTAAGATCAAGATATTTGGTACATCACCATTTTCAAACAATTGCGTCACTATTGGCTCAATTTCTTGATAAGCAATAGGAGCTATAAATGCAATAACACCTTGATGATTTTTTCTAGTTAAACGATTTAACTTTTGAATAGGAACAAATTGTAAATTATAGTTCTTATTAGCTAATTCTTCTTTTAATTCTTTAAAGAGTTCTTTATTCATCCCTCTTTGAATCATTATTTTGTTAATCTCTTTATTCGCTTTTACGGCTTCAATTACGGATCTAACTCCAAAGATAATATCATTATCTCTGTCATCATTATCTCTACTTCTACCGCCACCAAAGTTTTTGTCTTTGTTATCGTCTCTCTTATTATCGTTATCTCTTTTCTCGTACATACTGCAAAGTTAATTGAATTTTTAAAATCTTGTAATTATGATAAATAAAAAATGCTTATCAAAAAATTGATAAGCATTTTTTATAAGTGTAATACTATTCTATAAGTTATATTTTCATGATATCAACTTCTTTCTTAGAAGCTAATTCATCTATAGTTTTAGTGTAAGCAGCAATAGCATTTTGTACGTCACTCTCTAAATCTTTTTGTCTATCTTCTGATAAACCGTCTTCTTTTAATTTTTTTATTTCCGAAATAGCATCTTTTCTGTTATTTCTTAAACTAATTTTTGCGTGTTCTCCTTCAGATCTAGCTTTTTTACCTAAATCCCTTCTTCTCTCTTCAGTTAACATAGGAACACTAATGATAATCATTTCACCATTATTCTGAGGATTTAAACCTAAATTAGCATTCATTACACCTTTAGAAATAGCTTCTAATGTAGACTTATCCCAAGGTTGAATAGATAATGTACGTGCATCTAAAGTAGTAACGTTCGCAACACCTGACAGTGGTGATTGAGCACCATACGCTTCAACTACAACACTATCTAGCATTGAAGGGGTAGCTGCACCAGCTCTAATTTTTTGCAATTCTGAACTTAAGTGAGAGATTGCTTTTTCATTCCCTTCTTTTAATCCATCAAATATAAATTGAATTTCGTCTTCCATTTTATTAATCTTTTAAACAGTTACTAAAGTACCAATTTTTTCTCCTCTTACTACTTTTTCTAAATTTCCTTTTTTATTCATGTCAAACACAATGATTGGAACATCATTCTCTTTACATAAGGTAAAAGCAGTCATATCCATTATACTTAAACCTTTATTATAAGCCTCATCAAATGTAAGTGTATCGTATTTAGTAGCTGTGGGATCTTTTTCAGGATCTGCAGTATAAATACCATCTACTCTTGTCCCTTTTAAAATAACATCTGCTTGCATTTCAATTGCTCTTAATGCAGCTGCAGAATCAGTAGTAAAATAAGGATTACCTGTACCAGCTCCAAAAATCACAACTCTATCTTTTTCTAAATGTCTTACTGCCCTTCTTTTTATGAATGGTTCAGCAATCTCTTTCATTTCAATTGCTGAAACTAAACGAGTATACATCCCTTCTTTTTCTAAAGACGCTTGTAATGCCATACTATTAATCATAGTAGCTAACATTCCCATATAATCTCCTTGAGTTCTGTCCATACCACCTCTTTCAGCCTGAACTCCTCTAAAAATATTACCTCCACCAATTACAATAGCAATTTGAACATGCTTATATAATTTTTTAATCTCAGCAGCATACTCATCTAATCTATTATTATCGATTCCGAATTGTTTGTCACCCATCAAGGCTTCACCACTTAGCTTAAGTAAAATTCTTTTGTATTTCATTTTGATATTGTTTGGTTATTTTCTACAAAGGTAATTAGTAAATAGAAAATATAGAACAAAAAAAAAGAGAATAATTAAATTCTCTTTTCTTTTTAATTTATTTTAAAGCAAATCGCTTAAAGCTAGATGCTGTCAAATCCTTTTCAGTATCATTTAAGAACTGTTGAACTGATTTTTTATTATCTTTAATGAAGTTTTGACTTAATAATGTATTCTCTTTAAAGAATTTATTTAGTCTTCCCATTGAAATTTTCTCAGCCATCTCTTCAGGTTTCCCTTCTTTAATTGCTAATTCTTTTCCAATTTCAATTTCGTTATCGATAGTTTTTTGATCAATTCCTTCTTTATTTAAAGCAACTGGATTCATTGCTGCAGCTTGCATTGCAACTTGTTTTCCTGCATCTTTTGCATCAGCAGAATCACTAGTTAAAGCAACTAAAGTAGCAACTTGATTTCCTGGGTGATTGTATGCTACAACCGACTTATCAGCAATAATTGCAAAATTAGTAATTTCTAATTTTTCACCAACAACACCTACGTGCTCAGTGATTTTTTCAGAAACAGTTAATGTATCATTATACTTAGCTGCCATTAAATCTTCTTTAGAAGCAGAATTATTAGCAATTGCTACATCTACTAAAGAGTCAACAAACGCATAATATTCAGAATTCATTGCAACAAAATCAGTCTCACAGTTTAAAGCTAAAATAGCACCTTTTGAATCATTATCAAAAGTTTTTGCGATAACTAAACCTTCAGAAGCATCATTGTCACCTCTTTTTGCAGCTACTTTTTGACCTTTTTTTCTAAGAATCGTGATTGCATTTTCTTCATTACCTTCAGCTTCAACTAAAGCTTTCTTGCAATCCATCATTCCTGCACCAGTCTTCTTTCTTAAATCATTTACTTGAGAAGCAGTAATTTTCATTTTATTGTAAATTATAAAATTTATAAATCTAGTTTATTTTTCTTCAGTTTTAACTTCAGCTTTAGCTTCAACAGCTTTTACTTCTTCAGCTTTAGGCTCTTCAACTTTCGCATCTTTTGCCGCTTTAGTTTTTTCTTTAGTCGCTTTTCTTTCGTCTAAACCTTCAGTGATTGCAGCAACAACCTTATCGATAATAATAGCGATAGATTTTGTAGCATCATCATTTGCAGGAATAACGAAATCAATATTTCTTGGATCAGAATTAGTATCAACCATTGCAAAAGTTGGAATATTTAATTTATTCGCTTCTCTTACAGCAATTGTTTCTTTTAAAACATCTACAACAAATACTGCCGCTGGCATTCTTGTCATATCTGCTATAGTTCCGTAATTCTTTTCTAATTTAGCTCTAGTTCTAGATAATTGTAATCTTTCTCTTTTAGACAAAGTTTTCAATGTACCATCTTCTCCCATTTTATCAATAGAAGTCATTTTTCTAATCGCTTTTCTTACAGTACCAAAGTTAGTTAACATACCACCAGACCATCTTTCAGTAACGAAAGGCATTCTTGTTGGTTTAATTCTTGTTTCAACTATGTCTTTAGCTTGTTTCTTTGTAGCTACGAAAAGAATTTTCTTTCCAGATTTAGCTATTTGTTTCAAAGCTGCACATGCTTGGTCTAACTGTGCTACAGTTTTATTAAGGTCAATTATGTGGATACCTCTTTTTTCAGAGAAGATATATGGAGCCATATAAGGATTCCATTTTCTTTTTAGGTGACCAAAATGTACACCAGCTTCTAATAATTCTTCAAATGTCGCTCTTGCCATTTTCTTTAACTTTTTTTAGCTCCGAACTGAATTATATTCAGTGTTTATTCGGAACGGTTCACGTTCTTTACTTTATTTTCCTATTTGTTGGAAAGCAATCATTGAGTAGTACCTTAAGTAGTCTCAACAATTTAGATGCTAAACCAATCGGGATAGAAGATATACTATCTTTTCGAGAATTGAAATTTCTTTCTCGCTTTTTTCTGTCCAGGTTTTTTTCTCTCAACCATTCTTGGGTCTCTAGTCATTAAACCTTCTGCTTTTAAAGCTGGTTTCCATTCTGCATTAATTTCTACTAATGCTTTTGAAATACCAAGTCTAATTGCTTCAGCTTGACCGTTGATACCACCACCTTTAACATTGACTTTTACGTCATATTTGTCAACATTTTCAGTAATTTCGAATGGTTGTTTAACCTTTCCTAATAATACTTCAGTTGAAAAATACTCGTTTAAATCTTTTTTGTTAACTGTGATTGTCCCAGTTCCTTCTGAAAGATAAACTCTAGCAACAGAAGTTTTTCTTCTTCCTAATGTGTTAATTACACTCATGTTTTATTGCTTGTTTAAAATTTTCTCTAAATTTACTTTTTCCGGTGTTTGAGCATCATGCCCATGTTCTGTACCTACATAAACTTTTAAGTTTTTGTATAATACTGACCCTAATTTTCCTTTAGGTAACATCCCTTTAACAGCCTTTTCAACCAATCTAATTGGTCTTTTCGCCATTAATTCTCTTGCAGTAAGAGTTCTTTGACCTCCTGGGTAACCAGTGTGACGCATATAAATCTTATCTTCCCACTTATTTCCTGAAAGGTGTACTTTCTCTGCATTGATTACTATTACGTAATCGCCACAGTCAGCGTGAGGAGTAAAATTCGTTTTATGTTTCCCTCTGATCATAAAAGCTATTTTACTAGCTAATCTACCAAGAGTTTCACCTTCAGCATCAACAACTAACCAATTCTTGTTAGCTGTTTCTTTGTTACCTGAAATCGTTTTGTAGCTTAATGTATCCACAATATTAATCTTTTAAGTTACTATAATTTGTCCCAAAATCGGGGTGCAAATGTACGAACTCTATTCATAATAACAAACTTTATATCTAATAATTATTAAAATACATATTAATAGAAATAAAACCGTTAATTAATCAGTTCATTTATTTACATTTGCAAACTTAACTATTATTTATATAATAACAATGAGTGACGCAATACAACATGAATGCGGAATAGCATTTTTAAGATTAAAAAAGCCAGTTGATTTTTACCTCAAGAAATACGGGAGTGCATTTTATGGATTAAATAAAATGTACCTTTTAATGGAGAAACAACATAACCGTGGACAAGATGGTGCAGGAATTGCAAATATTAAGTTAGACATGGAGCCAGGCGAAAGGTATATTAGTAGAGTTAGATCTATTGATCCCAAACCAATTCAAGATATTTTCGGGAAAATTAATTCAAGATTCGATACAATTGCTGAAGAAAACCCTGAATTATTAAAAGACCCAAGTTATTTAAAGAAAAATGCTGGTTTTACTGGTGAAGTTTTTCTTGGTCATTTACGTTATGGTACATTTGGTAGAAATAGTATTGAAAGTTGTCACCCATTTTTAAGACAATCAAATTGGATGACTAGAAACTTAATTGTTGCTGGAAATTTTAATTTAACCAACACTGATGAGCTTTTTAAAGCATTAGTAAAATTAGGTCAACATCCGAAACAAAGTACTGATACAGTTACTGTAATGGAAAAAATTGGTCATTTCCTTGATGTTGAAAATGAAAAATTATATAATAAGTATAAACCAGACGGACTTTCAAACAGAGATGTTTACAATAAAATTGCTCAGTCTGTAAATATTCCTGATATTTTACAAAAATCTTCTGAAGTATGGGATGGTGGTTATGTTATGGCAGGAATGTTAGGACATGGTGATGCTTTTATCTTAAGAGATCCAAACGGGATTAGACCAGCGTTCTGGTATGAAGATGATGAAATAGTAGTTGTGACTTCAGAAAGACCTGTTATTCAAACAGCGTTCTCTGTTAAAAGTGATAAAATTAAAGAAATCAAACCTGGACACGCTTTAATAATTAAAAAAGATGCTACGGTTTCAGAAGTAATGATTAATGAGCCTAAGGAAGAATTACAATGTTCATTTGAAAGAATTTATTTTTCTAGATCTGGAGATGAAGATATATATAAAGAACGTCAGGAATTAGGGAAATTAATGATTCCTCAATTATTAGATGTTATTAATAATGATGTTGATAATTCTGTTTTCTCTTTTATTCCAAATACGGCAGAAACTTCTTTTTACGGAATGGTAAAAGGACTGGAAGACTATCAAAATACAGTTAAATTTGATTTAATTAAAAATAATAAAAATCTTACTGATTCTGAGTTGAAAGAGATCCTATTGAAGAGAACTCGAATTGAGAAAATAGCTATTAAAGATACTAAACTTAGAACATTTATCACACAAGATGATGGACGAGATGATTTAGTAGCTCACGTTTATGACATTACTTACGGAACGGTTAATGAAAACAAAGATAACCTTGTTATTATTGATGATTCTATTGTAAGAGGTACAACTCTTAAAAAATCTATATTAAGAATATTGGATAGATTAAATCCTAAAAAGATTGTTATTTTATCAAGTGCACCTCAAATAAGGTACCCTGATTGCTATGGAATTGATATGGCAAAAATGGGTGATTTTATCGCTTTTGCTGCCACTGTTGAATTATTAAAAGATAATGGTCAAGACAGTATTCTTACTGATGTTTACAAAAAATGTAAAGCTCAAGAACATCTACCGAAAGAACAAGTTGTTAATTATGTTAAAGAAGTATATAAACCATTCACTGCTGAACAAATATCAGATAAAATATCGGAAATGTTAACGCCTAAAGGTATTAATGCTAGCGTTAAAATCATCTATCAATCTATTGAAAATTTACACATAGCTTGTCCAAACCATAAAGGTGATTGGTACTTTACAGGTAACTACCCTACTCCTGGTGGAAACAAAGTTGTAAATAAGGCATTTATGAATTATATAGAAGGTTCTAACGAAAGAGCTTATTAATATATACATTATTACATTAATTAAGAGCTAACCTTTTCAAGTTAGCTCTTTTTTGTTTAAGCCCATTTTTTATGACTATTGAAACTAAAAAAAATAAATGCTCAATTTGTTTTTAGTTAATAAATGAACTAAATTTGCATTTTTATTATTCAGTGTTTTAATACCCACTTAAAAAATTATTATGAATTTAAGAGTTACAAAAATTTTCGATTTCGAAACTGCCCATGCTTTATGGAACTATGATGGTAAATGTAAAAACATTCACGGTCACTCCTATTTGCTTACTGTATCTATCAGTGGAGAAGTAATTGACGATTTAGAGAATGTAAAGAATGGTATGATAATCGATTTTGGCGATTTAAAAAAAATCGTTAAAAAGGAAGTAATTGAAGATTTTGATCATTGTTTACTTTTAAATGGAAATACCCCACATGCTGATTATGCAAAAGTTGAAAACGGTTTTTCTAAAATGATGCTATGTGATTATCAGCCTACTGCAGAAAATATGTTAAAAGATATGGTAGATCGTATCACACCTAGTTTACCACAACATATTACATTAAGATATGCTAGGCTTCAAGAAACGGCTAATAGTTTCGTAGAGTGGTTTAAAGAAGATAATCAATAAATTATTATACTTAATTAGCGTTATTGACTTAAGGTTATATTATTAGAACACTAATTAAGATATTTTTATAAAAAACGTGAACTAATTTAATCAGTTCACGTTTTTTTGTACTCAGTATTTACGTTAAATTATTTAAAATGTAAAATAATCATCATACAACTGAATATTAAGTTTAATATTTGAGAATATTTCATTTGCTTTATCTATATCGCTGACTTCCTTTATCCCATTAATTTTTCTTATCAACGGAATCAATAAGGTATGCAAATGATCATGTCCTACACCAGTCATTGTACATTTATTTAGGATTCCACCTTTTATTACTTCTAAATCATTTCCAAACTGGTTATAATCTGAAAGTGATGGTATTGAACTTTCACTAAATGCATTTGTTAAATCTAACATCTTTTTAAAACCAATTGATGTTTCTTTATCAGTTGTCCATTTCTTTCCATTATCTAACTTCAAACCTTCTATTGAGTAAATAGAAAGCTCTTTTTGTATATGAGTATCCATAACACCACCTTGTGGGTCATTATTCTGATTTGAGCAAGATACAGCTAACAATACCGTTAAAGCTACACTCATATTTTTAATTTTTATCATAATCTATTATTTAAAACGAATTCATTTAATCACCATTGACTCTTAAACTTTGAATACCAATTTAGAATCTTCTTACTAAAAGTCAAAAGTAACATCAATTTACAAATTTTGATGTGATGAAAATCACTGTAAATAATAGCACTTTTTCAACTAACCTATAGTTCAACACTTTGATGTTGAACATTTAAGTTGAGGCCATATGAGTATACTGGTTATGAGAACTAAAATTTAAGTTCTAGATGCTATTTATAAAACTAACATTTATCATGAAAAAATCTTATTTATAATTAGTCTAAATAAAAATAATATTATAGATTTGCACTATCAAGAATGAATCTAAATTATGAAAATACAATTATTAACACTTATTTTAAGCTCTATTACCCTCATAGGATACTCACAAACTGACAGTAGTAAGACCACTACAGCAGATATTCTAAACAAATTGAGTATTAAAAGTTATGGTGTGGTTAACTACTACAATTATGATTGGGACACTGATCAGGATAAACGAAATGCAGTTGATCTTGAACGATACAACATGTACATGTACTATAAATTCAATGACAGAATTTCGTTAAAAACTGAATTTGAATTCGAACATGGTGGAACAGGATCAACTATGGAGTTCGACAAATTTGAAGAATTTGGAGAGTTTGAAACTGAAATTGAAGCTGGTGGTGAAGTGCTTTTAGAACAATTAAATATTGAATTTAAGGTTAAACCTTGGTTTAACATTCGTGCCGGTAGATTGAAAGTATATTTAGGTGTAGCTTCTAAATTAGATTTAACACCCGATTATTTTACTGGATTTAGATCATTAATGGAGAATACCATTCTACCATTAGGATGGTACGAAACTGGAATCGAAATTTTTGGTGATTTTGGAAAAAACAAAAAATGGAGCTATAAAGCTTATGCAGTAAATGGTTTATCGAGTACAGGTTTTACCTCTGGAAATTGGATAAAAAGAGGTCATCAAAAAAAATTCGAAATGGCTAATGCCGAAAACATAGCATTTGCAGGAAGATTAGACTACAATTTAAAAAACAAAGGTTGGATTGGGATATCAGGTTATTATGGCGATTCAAACGGAAACAGACCTAAGAATGATATTAAAAACTCAAAAGGCCATGTTTCAATATTAGATTTTCATGTCAATGTAAATGAAGGCCCTTTTAAATTTAGAGCAATGGCGTTGTATGGTCACTTACAAAATTCAAATATTATCTCAAACGCTAATTCAAACTTATCAAATAACTTAAACGAAAAACGTACACCTGTTGCATCTGATGTTTTAGGCTACTACGGGGAATTAGGTTATAATGTATTGTCCTTAACCAAATCAAAAGTAAGTAAACTAATCATTTTTGGTCGCTATGACTTTTATGATACCATGTTCAAAGTGCATGAAAGCATTTTCAAAAATCCAAGGTGGGAAAGACAAGTTATTACATTCGGATTTAATTATCTACCTATTCCAAGCGTCATTCTAAAAACACATTATTCAATTAATAAACTAGGGTTAGCAACCGATAATTTAGAACGAACTTTCTTAATAGGTATAGGGTACACCTTTAAAACGCCCACAAAATAAAAATAAACAAAATGAAAACAAAAACTATTTTAAAATTTGGGGTAGCTTCAATGGCTATAGCCTCATTAACATTAACATCTTGCAAAAAGAAAGGATGTACAGATTCAACTGCAAACAATTATTCAAGTGAAGCAAAAAAAGATGATGGAAGTTGTACATATACAGCAGTATCTTATAAAGGAAATATTTCAAATATTGCATCAAATGTGATTACTGAAACTTATGTAGAATTAGCTAGTAAAGCGTCTACTCTATTTGACTTATCAACCCTTTTAAACACATCACAAACTATGGTTAATTATGATAATGCAAAAAATGCATGGAGAGATACACGTGTGCCGTGGGAAAAATCAGAAGGGTTTTTATTTGGACCTGTTGACACTAAAGGAATTGACCCCGCAATTGATAGTTGGCCAGTAAATGTAGCTGATCTGGATGCTGTATTAGCGTCAAGTGATGCGTTAACAGAAACTTATATTGATGGATTAATTGGAGAACTAAAAGGGTTTCACACCATTGAGTACCTTTTATGGGGAGCAACTGGAAATAAGCAAATCGCTGACTTTACCGCTAGAGAGCTTGAATACCTTTTAGCAGTAACTGAAAATTTAAAAAATAAAACGGCTGTTTTATCAACCTCATGGTTACCATCAGGTGAAAATTTTGAAGGCAACTTAACAAGTATTGGATCTTCTTCTGTTTATACGTCAGAAAAATCTGCATTAGAAGAATTAATTGAAGGAATGATTGCAATTGCTGATGAAGTTGGTAATGGTAAAGTTAATGATCCTTTTTCGCAAAATGATTTAGGTTTAGAAGAGTCTCAGTTTAGTCATAATTCAAAAAATGATTTCGCTAATAATATGAGATCAATCTCTAATGTTTACAATGGATCTTTTAACATTGACGGTTTAGGTATCTATGATATTATATATGCTAAAGATGCTGCTTTAGCTGAACAATTTAACACCGAACTGAATATAGCAATTACATCAATTGATAATATTCCTGGAACATTTAGTTCTGCAGTCACTGCACAATCTAGCGCTATCGCTACAGTTATCTCAAACATTTCAACAGTTCAAACGACTTTAGAATCTAAAATTAAGCCAATTATATCAAATTTATAATGAAAATTTTAAGCAAAGTCAATTGAATTAATTGACTTTGCTTTTTTCAATTTAAAACAACACCATGGACACATTTATACAAGCACTAATCATGTCCTTTAGAGAAGGATTAGAAGGGTTTTTAATTATATCAATTCTATTAAAGTTCTTAGATAAAACACAAAATCAATCCTTTAAAAAACAAGTTTGGATAGGAACCTATTCAGGCATTGTACTTTCTTTATTTTTAGGATTAATATTATGGCTAATTTCAGCTTACATTGGTGGCTTAAAAACAACTGCTAAACTTTGGGAAAGCATAGGTGGATTTGTTGCTATTATTTTTGTGATCTCATTCATTTTTTGGATGATAAAAAATAGTAAAAATATAGTTAATCATATTAACAATCAAGCGTCAAATAATCTATCTAAAAAAGGAATTTACCTACTAGTCATGGCTATGATTATGAGAGAAGGTACTGAAATCGTTATTTTTTCTTTTGCTGGTCACTACTCAATTTACCCTGTTACATTAGGTTTACTACTCGCTCTATTATTCGTAATTCTAATTAATAAATCTTTACTTAAAGTTAATCTGAAAACAATTTTCATCATCACATTAGGCTACTTAATACTACAAGCAGGTTACATTCTTGGTTACAGTATTCACGAAGGTTTATCAGCTGCTAAAGGATTAAATTGGATAGAAAAAGGTAGTATCTTATTTACAAAAGCATTCAATTTATCTACTACCCCACTAAATCATAAAACTGGAATTTTAGGTTTACCATTAAATGCAATAGTAGGATGGTACTCAAAACCGGAGTGGATTCAATTTATTACCCAATATACTTTTACCTTGCTCTTATTTGGATACTGGTATAAAATTAACGCAACACAAAATATAGAGAAAACACTAAACAATTAGTTTTGTTTTCACTATCAAATTAACTCAACTTATCATCTAGAAAATGAAAAAACAAATTAAAACTATTCCCCTTATATTAGGACTATTACTTCTATTACAAGGGTGTAAAAAAGATCCAATTATAAAAAAGTATGAAAGTCAACGCTACTTAGCAGGCGGAAAAACAACAGTCTTTCAAGAGAGTAGCTTTTCTTTTTCAACCCCAGCCAATAACTTGATAGGAAATAGTATGGAACAACATTTAGCAGGAGATGCAGCATTTGAACAAGCCTTTGTAACTGCTCCAGCTAATGTAAATCAAGGATTAGGACCAGTATTTAATAATAATGCCTGTATAGCTTGTCATCCAAAAGATGGTCGAGCACCGCACCCTGATGATGTCAATGGCTTTACAGGTTTTTTTCTTAGAGCAAGTATGCCTGGTTCTGATATAAATGGAGGTCCTTTGGCCGTACCAGGTTTTGGTGGCCAATTAGCTCACAAAGCAGTTTATGGAACAGAACCTGAAGTTTCTTTTGGTGTAACCTATACGGAACACACAGTTACTTATGATGATGGTCAGACCGTATCCTTAAGGAAACCGGTATATTATGTTAACGATTCATATATTCCTTTTCCTTCAAACGCTATGCTTTCTCCTAGAGTTGGACCACCAGTTTTTGGTTTAGGATTATTAGAAGCTATTCCAGAATCAGAAATAATAGGGTTAGCGGATGAAACAGATAGTGATGGTGACGGTATTTCAGGAAAACCAAATTATGTTTGGAATGCAGCATCACAGCAGTTAGAGTTAGGTCGTTTTGGTTGGAAAGGAATTAACCCAACAGTCCTACAACAATGTGCAGGAGCTTATAATGATGATATGGGAATTACTACTCCTTATTTCCCTGTTGAATCTTCAGACGGACAGACAAACGGAACCGACCTCTTACTAAACGATCCAGAATTAAGCCAAGAGGAGCTAGATGAAGTCACTTTTTATTGCAGAACATTAGGTGTTCCTGCTCCTAGAGATTTGGATGATCCATTTGTAATTAAAGGTGAACTTCTGTTCAATAAAATAAATTGTACTGGATGTCATACCACAAAAATGACAACTGGAACTTTCCCTGGTATTCCAGAAATTTCAAATCAAACTATCTATCCATTTTCAGATGGGCTTTTACATGATATGGGATTTGGTTTAGCTGATAATCGGCCTTCATTTGACGCTACCGGACATGAATGGAAAACAAGACCATTATGGGGAATTGGATTAACACAAGTAGTTGGAGGTCACACTAACTTTTTACATGATGGAAGAGCAAGGAACCTTGAAGAAGCTATTATGTGGCATGGAGGAGAAGCCTCTAAATCAATTTCTTTATATAAGTCCTTAACAAAATTAGAAAGAAAAGCTATTATAGCATTCTTAAATTCGTTATAATCAAAACATAAATTATTTCTTAATTAATAATAAAAAGCCTATACCATTAACTTGATATAGGTTTTTTATTTTAAGTCAATTTTAGAACTAATATGCTATTAACTCCACTAAACAATCAAGCTTACTAGATGACACATTTGAGGCTTCAAACGTAATGTTTGCTTTAGCATAAAACGGTTCTCTTTCTGCAAGCATAGATTCAATTTTAGTTGACAATGCTACTTTATCCCTTTTAAATTCTTCGATCAATGGTCTTTTCTGTATTGAATTGTATAATCTATCTGTTAATAAACTGGCATCCATTTTTAAATAGACAGAACTACCAATAGTATTAATTAGTTCCATATTTTCATGATAACATGGTGTTCCGCCTCCTAATGAGATAATAGTATCTTTCCCCTTAAATTTGGATAGCCATTGAGACTCTATTTCTCTAAAATAAGGCTCACCTTTCAGTTCAAAAATTTTAGGAACGGACATTTGCTCTTCTTTCTCAAGAACTTTATCCAAATCAATGAATTTAGCGTCCATTTTTTTGGCTAATTTCTTTCCTAAAGACGTTTTTCCACACCCCATGAAGCCTATTAACAAAATATTCATAATCCAAAGTTAGCTACAATTCAATTAGTTAAAACAAAAATGTAAAAAAAATTAGTTTTTTTTATTTTTTATTGTGCTTATAAATAAAAAAGTATATATCTTTGCACCATCAAAACGGAGATTTGGTAGCTCAGTTGGTAGAGCATCTCCCTTTTAAGGAGAGGGTCCTGGGTTCGAGCCCCAGCCAGATCACAAAACAAAAAAGGACAGTTTTTAACTGTCTTTTTTTGTATATAATAAAGTTTAACCAGATTACTACCGCCATGGTAAACTGGAAAATAAATACCCAGGTGGCGGAATTGGTAGACGTGCACGCTTGAGGGGCGTGTGCCGTAAGGCGTGGGAGTTCGACTCTCCTCCTGGGTACTAAAAAAAGTCCTAATTCGAAATGAATTAGGACTTTTTTGTAGCAATAATTTAAAAGTATTGTGATTTGAAGGATTGTAAAAAAATAAATCTTCTTTAGATTTACTTATCATTTCATCTTTCAAACATTGAATAAAATGCCTGTATGACGTAGGCAACTTATTAGTAAGATCAAACCCATTACCAATTAACACAATTTTTAACATGGAAATGAACTAACAACCGTTTACAGTATAAGATTGAACAATAATTATCTTAATCAATGAGAAGTACTTAACCTTTTAGGTTGGGTCAAAAAACCTACCAACCAGAGTAAACAATCCTATTTTAATCTAATATCAATTTTTCCCATTAAGAATGATCAACACTAAAAAAATGGACTTCTAATTATTAACTACATAATAAAAAATAAGAGCAACATCTAAAACAAAAAGGTGCTCTTAGCCAAACGTTACCATTTATAAAAATAAAACATAACGTTTTGACTCGATACAAATTCTAATTCTTTTATTTCTTTCTCACTCATAATTCAATAATTTAAACGGTTTATCATTTACATTCCACTTTGGAACATATTCTTCTTTTTCAATCGATTCCTTTTCCTTTGGTTGGCGTAAATCCCAAATACTAATAAATAATAGTATCGTTAAAATAAGTCCAGCAACACCAAATATTCTTTCTACTGAATTAAGTTCTTTTACTAAATCTTCTTTTTCCATATAAATATCCTTTGTCTTTTTCTACTCTCCAATCTTCAATACCTTTACCAATTCCAGCACCTTTGAATTCAACTATGAAAAATGGTACTGATATTGAAACAATTAAATCCTTCAAAAATCGTAGCTACTCAATCGAAATATTTATTTTTGATTACATTACAAATATCTGATAATAATATGTTGTTTTTTAGAGTATAAATACCTACCTTTTAAATTAGGTATTTATACTAAACCTTGTTTTTTAACAATTTAAAATTGACCACTAACATCTTATAATCTTTTTGCTTTATTGTTGTGAAATTTAAATCTGCTTTGATAGAACTTCAGTTTATTAAAGTTCTTTTCATAATTATTCAAGTAAGTTTTAAAACAACACTATTTGAATTGTATCAATAGTTGTTTTAAGAATTTCTTTAATATACTTATCCGAAACTTTTATTATTATGTAGCAAACTTAAATTTTTCCATAAACTTCAAACTCTACTTACTTTAATTTTCTTTTTTTTAAGTTACTCATGATTACTTTTTTTCTTCTGTCTTCATCAGTCACAATTAAAATATTATCGGTTCAGGAAGTGGTAAATGTTTTAAACAACACCCCAATCAATTAACGTACAAAGAGGTTTTTACTATCGAAACTATTGTAACGAATATCAAAAATTTTGGAAAAACTAAAACTACATTATATTACTCTGCTTTGCGA
>Ga0256845_1001087_pt1 | contig 22975 bp, 37 predicted proteins | sample RiftiametaG_FD_189101 | JGI IMG/M metagenome (GOLD analysis project Ga0256845, IMG submission 189101) | Tube worm associated microbial communities from hydrothermal vent at the East Pacific Rise, Pacific Ocean - Riftia | ecosystem: Host-associated > Annelida > Integument > Unclassified ... | reverse complement strand
TTTTTTTTATATTCTAAAATTCAGTGAATATCTTAAATTATTCATTAAACCAATATTGATCCAAATCTGCTTCTTCTTTTATCAATCGTTCTTCATACAAATTCGTTGGACCACTCCCTAATTTTACCCCAACAACAGGTATCCATATCGCCCAATCAGGACGACTCGTTTCGATTTCTTCAATTTCCCAATTAAATCCGGAAAAATTATCAACATCGATACAATTACCCACCCATCCCAGGGTGGATTCTCTCCGTCCATCATGGACCGCCCGCAAAACTCCTGATTTGATATTTATTTCCAATGCTTGTTCAGTACCAGAACAAGTATTTCCAATAACTTTAACAGTGTTCCTAGAAAACTCCAAAGATAAGTCTGATGAATAATTATTATCTTGTAAGAAAATCCCATTTTGCTTGATACAAAAACTATTATCATCCATTAATTTGCGTTCTCGGTTAAACTGGAAAATAATTTTTTCAGCTAATTTCTCTGCTACTGCTTGATCTACTTTTGTCATAATTTCAACTTTCATTTTCTTCCTCCTCATTATTAGTATTAAGTTTAGACAATATTTAAATTTATTTAATATCTATAATTATATAATTAAAATAAAATAATTTTTACAAGTTATATTCTATAATTGAATATAACTTGTAAAATCTAATACTGATAAATTTTAATAATATTTTTAAATTATCTTTCATACTATAAATAATTTTTTTTCTATTCAGTCTCATTAAATATATTATATATTATAAATCGCTAATTTAATTATTATTATTTAAATTTATTCTTCTTTTAAAGTTAAAGATAATAATTGATCTATCTCAATATAATATCCTTTAAATGATAATGATATATTAATATAATGTAATTTATTAAATTCATCAACTAATAAATAATGTCGAGATTCTGATTTTAATGTTATTAACGATATATAATTTGGATATTTTGTAATTACAATATCTAATGGTGATGTTCCACATCCTATTATAAATAATAATATACAACAAATAAATAAATATTTTTTTATATTTTTTTTCATAATTTCTCTTCTCCTTATTTAACTTATATATTTTTCAATTAAATTTATATAAATAATTTAACATTATTTTTTTCCTTTTCGTTGATGTTTATGTTTTTTAAAAGACCATTTATCAAATCCATGTGCATCTCTTTTTAATTTATCAGAAATATTATCTGGTTTATCGAGAGACTGTGCTAATTCATTTGTTAAAAATTGTTCTATTTTTTGGTACATTTGTTGTGGATTATAATCTTCAATTTTTTGAAGATTATATTTTTTTAAAAATGGATTTATTATTATTTCATAATATATTTGTTTTTTTATTTCCCACACAGGCTCATTATGAATTATAAAAATTGGAGTTTTAAAATATAAAAATATATCTAAATTTTTATCATTATTTTCATATTTTTGAATCCAATTATTATATTCATTTATTTTCCTATTAATATAATTTTTTTTATATTTCTTTATCCATCGTCGTTCTTTCCTTGATTCTTTTGTTTTTAATATCTGATTAATATATTTCGATACATCTGTATATAATTTATATTTATTTTTTTTGTCATATAATAAATAAAATAATTTTAATTTACCACATATTCCGAATATAATTGATTCACCAGAATAAAACTGTAAATTTGAAAAACGAAATTTTACAGTTGGCATATCATTATTTAAATTAATAATATATTGACGTATAGCCATGTCTCTAATATCTTTAAATGCTATTATTTTTGTTTTTCTTTTCCAATGAAATTCTTTAGAATGAAAAATATCATAATAATCATAAAATTTTGAATAAATCATAATTCTTCCTCCTTTCTTTTTTCATTATATTTTTTAGGTATTACATAATTCGGATCATTTGGATCTCCATATAAATCATCTGTTTCTAGTGATAATTCTATTTCATTACTAAATTTTTTTAATTTTTCATCAGTATTAAATTGTTTTATATTTATTTTATCATATATTAATTTAATATATTTTGTATTTTCTATCAATATTTTAAGTTGTTCTTTCTGTAAATTTATTAATTGTGATAAATAATTAATATTAAATGTTTTTTCATAATGAAAATCTTCACTATACATTTTTTTGCCTTTCGATTATATTTTCAGCCCATTTATAATCGAGATCATAATAATAAACCATATCAAATACTGGCTTAATTAAATCTCCTATTTTACAATTTTCAATAAATATTTTCCAAATTTCCAATTAAATTGATATATATATATATATATATATATTTCATTATTTTATCTTCTATTTTAAATCTAGATGATAATAATTAAAATTATTATTATCTAGATTTAAAATTTCATACTAATCCATATTTACTATTATGAATTATCTGATGATGTGACGTTTTATTTTTTTTTAATAATATATCGTTTTAATATATTCATTGCATGTTTTTGTTTATTTCCAATTTTACAATTAGAAATAAAATTTTTAGCCCATTTATAATCCATATTAAAATACTCAACTAGAAAACCTGCCGCAAATGAAGGTTCACCAATTTTAGTTGTTTCTATAATATTAATAGCCCAATTAATATCAGAATTACAAAATTCAACCATACTACATGCTGCTAAGGCTGGATCTCCAATTTTACAATTAGAAATAAATTCTTCAGCCCATTTAATTTTATTATTATCAAATTTTGCAATATCAAATGCTGTTTGAGCTAGATTACCTACTTTACAATTATCCATAAATTCTTGAAGCCAATAAAAACTTACATCTTTATTAAAATACATTAAATATGCCGTTTTACTCGGATCTCCAATTTTACAATTATTTATAAATTGTTTAATCCAATTAATATTAAATATAAGTGTTGGTTTTAACTGACCTTGATATTTACTCCAATCATTTTTTATAGCATATCGATATATATTATATGCAGTTAATGATGGATTTGTAACTTGACCATTTTCTAAAATATCTTTAGCCCATTGATATTCATGATATTTAGTTACTAGTAAATATATTGAATATGTTGACGATCCAACTTTACAATTTTTAATAAATCTTTTAGCCCATTTAAGAGTTGACCCACAATCTCTAACCATTAATGTTGCAGCATATGTTGGATTTCCAATTTTACAATTAGAAATAAATTCTTCAGCCCATTTACGATCAATATCACAGAATTTAACTAATTCATATATAGTAAATGCTGGATCTCCAATTTTACAATTTTTAAAAAAACTAATTGCATTTGGTATAAGATGTTTAAAATCTTTTTTAAAATCTAACCAATGATATTCATCTGTAATTTTAGAGGTATCTGCAGATGGATCTAATGTTTTAATTAGATCATACCATTCATAATATGTTTGCATATCTTTCTCCTTTAAAAATTAATATTATTTTATTTAAAATTAATTAATATCTATAACAAATAACTTAAAATGAAATAATATTTTAAATAAAAAATTTAATTCTAGTAAATATATATCTTTTATAATTAATATATATATTTACTAGAAATTATACTTAATGCTCTGAATTAGTATAAAACCAAAGATGTTGATCATTATATGATGTATATATTTGATTATATAAAGATTGATACCATTTTTGTTTCGAACCACATTCTTTATACATATATTCTGCAGCCATTATTGGATTTCCAATTTTACAGTTAGATATAAATTTTTCAGCCCATTCTCGTTTAGATCCACAATATTTAACCATATAATATGCAATCTTTGATGGATCTCCAATTTTACAATTTTCAATTATCTTTTCAGCCCATTTACGATTTGAATTATAATTATAAACCATATAAAATGCTGTTTTAGCTGAATCACTAATTTTACAATTCTTAATTATTTGTTCAATCCATTTTCGTTTTAAATTATAAAATTTAAACATTAAAAATGCTGAGAATGATGGATTACCGATTTGACATCGATCAATAATATCTAAAGCCCAATCAATATTAGATCTACAATTTCTAACCATTAAAAATGCTACATACGATGGATCTCCTATTTTACAATTACTTATAAAATCTTCAGCCCATTTTTTATCAAAATTACAATAATGTATTAAATTATATATAGCTAATGACGGGTTTCCTTCTTTAACTTGTTCAAAATACTTCATTACTTTTGGTTTCAAATAACCAAATTTAGATTCAAAATCTTTCCAACACCAGTATCTATTAATTATTGAAACATTTGCCGATGGGTCAAGATATTTAATTAATTTTTTACCAAATAAATAATTAAAATTATCTGAACACTTTAACATATTTTTTTCCTTTTTTTTAAATTTTCATTAATTATTCTGTAATTCATTTTTATCTATATATGAATTAATTAATTTAAAATTTGAATTATTTAGTTTATTATCTAATATATCTTGATTTATATAAGATTTTATATTTATTAATTTATTAGTCATTATACAATCATCTAATTCATTTTCATTTATCAAAATATTATTATGCCAATGAAATTTCATAATATTATTCTTTTAATTTAAAGTGATTATTTTTATTTATATGATTAATCCATCGTTTATAAAAACATATATTTCTATTATTCATTATACGTTGATATTCATCTGGATATTCATATTTAAACATAGCAATAAATTTTTTAGCCCATTTATTTGATTTATATTTAGTATAATAAAGATTATATGCATCTTGTAATTTATTTTTATTTTTACTATTTAAAATAATTTCTGATGCCCATTTTTCAGATGAATAACAATATATTGTCATTAAATATGCTGCTCTTGATGTATTTCCTATTTTTGAACCTGTAATTATGTTTTCGGCCCATTCATATAGATTAGAGCATTTACATAATATTGCTAAATTAACAGCAGATATAACAGGATCTCCAATTTTACAATTTTCAATAACATCTTGTGCCCATTCTACTGAAGAATTACAATGTTTAACCATTTTAACTACAATATTTGTTGGATTTCCTATTTTACAATTTTTAATAAATGTTTCTATTTTTTTACGTTTAAATTCAAATTGTATTAAATATTCATTAAATTCTTGTGCATTAATATTACAATAATTACAATCCCAAATATTATCTACACCATTACAATCATCACTTAATTTATTTTGTAATTTAAATTCATTTATATAATCATTATATAATAACATAAATAATGCATATGTTGGTTCACCTGTTGTAGCATTCATTAAATATTTTTCAACAGCAGATTGTAAATATTTAAATTCTCGTATAAATTCTCGCCAACACCAAAAATTATCAATCATCGAAATATCTACCGATGGATCAAGATATTTAATTAATTTTTTACCAAATTTCCAATCAAATCGTTCTGGACACTTTAATTGATTTTTAATAATTAATTTTTGACTCATTTTATCTCCGATACATTAATATTATGTCTTTTAATTAATAAACGTTTTATATATTCTAAATTTCCAATTTTACACTTATTAATAATTTTTTGAATCCAATCTACACCGGCATCACAAAATACAAATAATTGATATGCTGCTACAGCTGGATCACCAGTTTTTGAATTTTCAATTATTTTTTTAGCCCAATCTATATCTAAATTATAATTTCTAACCATCAAATAAGCTGATTCAGATGGATCTCCAGTTTTTGAATTTTCAATTATTTTTTTAACCCATTTCATATTAACACCATATTTAACTAAACAATATGCAATATAAGCAGGATTTCCTACATGAATCTTTTTAATAATTTTTTTCATTTTTTTTTGATTTAAATTACCATTAATAAATAATTGATATATTTCATTTGCTGGATCTCCAATTTTGCAATTACTAATAAAATCTATAGTCCAATCAATATCTATTTTTTCATTATTATAAAGTGAATATGTTACTATTGATGGATTTCCAATTTTACTATTTATAATTATTTGTTTTAACCAATGAATATCTAATTTTAAATTAGATAAATTATAGGCAGCATAAGCAGCATAAACTGGATCTCCTATTTTACTATTTTTAATTACTTTTTTAAACCATTTTATATCAAAATTATCACAATGATATAATAATAAATATGCTGAATAGCATGGATCTCCAATTTTACAATTGTTTATAAATTTTCTAGCCCATTTTTTATTAAGATTACAATCTCTAACCAAGTTATAAACTGCATATGAAGGATCACCTTCTTTAGCTTGCTCAAAATATTCTATTACTTTTGGTTCTAAATAACCAAATTGTTCTCCAAATTTTTTCCAACACCATCCATTATTAATCATTGAAATATCTGCCAATGGATCAAGATATTTAATTAATTTTTTTCCAAATTCACAATCAAATCGTTTTTTTGGGCATTTTAACATTATTTTATCTCCTATTTTTTTATATAATTTTAAACATTTCATAATTATTATTATTTTTTAAATTATTTAATATCTTTAATTTATTTTTTTGATTTCCAACTTTACAATTTTCAATAAATGAAATTCCCCATTTTCGATCTAAATTATAAAAATGAATTAACATATATACTGAATAAATTATATTGCCAATTTTACTATTTTTAATTATATTTTTAACCCAATCAATTGAGACTGCTTTAATTTCAATCATATGGAAAGCTGCTATAGCTGGATCTCCAGATGTACTATTTTTAATTATTTGTTTACCCCAACGTATATTCTCATTATGAAAATATACTAATTGATATGCATATATTGATGGATTTCCTGTTTTGCAATTTTCAATAATATGTTTAGTCCATTCAATATCAGATTTACAATATTTAAACATAAAATAAGCTGCAGCAGATGGATTTCCAATTTCACAATTACTAATAAAATTTTCAGCCCATACTTTATCATAATCACAAAATCTAACTAAATTATAAACTGCATAAGCAGGATCTCCTTCATTAACATTTTCAAAATAATCTTGAATTTGTAAAGATAATTGTTTAAAATTATTTAGTTGATACCATATATTTTCCCAAATTAAATTATTAATTTTTGAAATATCAATAGACGAGTCTAGATAATATAATAAATTTTTTATAAAATCTATATCAAATTGTTCTGGGCATTTTAATGTCATTCTTAATCTCCTTTTTTAAAAAATAAATATATAATCATAACTAATTATATAATATCTATATTTATTCAATCAAAATAAAATAGATTATATAATTATTTTTTTAAATATAATTATATAATCTATTAATAATCTATTAATCAACACCATGTATCATTAATCATTGATACATCTGCGTTTGGGTCAAGATATTTAATTAATTCACTTCCAAAATTCCAATTAAAAAATTGAACACATTTCATATTATTACTTCTTTATTAATAATTTATTTCAATTATTATTTTTTAAATCATATAATAACGGGGTTCCTATTTTAATCCATTTTTTAACTTCGTTAATAAATTTTAATTTATTAATTTGATATTGACACATATATTTATACTTATCATTATTTGGATAAAAGAATGGATCAATATCAACTATATGATTTAACGATTTTTCAGGAACTGCAACAACAACATTATTATGTTTTTTAAATATGCGAGCATTAATTATATATTCGTCTGGAACAACTATAGATGGGTTAGTCTCCATTGAATTAATTTTTGGATAAATTAAATTTATAGGTACTTTTTTAAATGTCTTTACTAATTTAGCAATATAGTCAAAACCAATTTCTTGACATTTTAAATTAATAGCAAATTTATCGACTGTTTTAAATTTTACCATAAACTTCATAATAATCTCCTTTTATTTTTTTATTGGTAATATACTAACTTATTCGGTCCTATATGTTCTTCCAAAAAATCAGTAGACTTCATCCATTTACGATGTTCAAGAGATAAAACTTCATTAAAATTTAAAATTAATAATGGATTATGTGTAGCTATAACTAATTGGCATTTTTTTTTAATCATTTTATTAATTATATCTACCAACTCTAAAATTGAACGTGGACTTAATGCTGTATCTGGTTCATCCATAAGAATTAATGAATTTTCTTTTGCCTTTAATACTGCTTTATTAATTTTTTTATTAATTATTCCATGAGAACTCCACATTGATAAAATATCTAACTTATTTTTAATATACCCAGTAACTCTTGGATTCATCTTTTCATAATCAAAAAATTGAAATCTTGTTTCATTGCATTTAAACGTAATTACTTCTCCATATTTCTTTTTTCCTCCTAAGAAAAGTTCAAATATAGAAGATTTTCCACTTCCTTGATCTCCAACTAAAAGATTTAATCCTTTATGAAATTTAATTATATCATCTTTCTTAAAACATCTCCAATTTTGTTTAAAAACTATTTTTTGTAACATAAACATATCGACCTCCTTCTACATTTAATCTATATTAAATTATTTAAAATAAAATCATATGATTATATTTATTTTTTAGTTTAAATATAATCATATAATATTATCTTATTTCTAAATCATCAACTTGCTTTTTAATTGAATCTGCCCATTTTTGTGAAGAACCGAATTTTTGTACAAAAGTCTTAGCAGTACTATATGAATCTTTAACAATATTATTTTTAATAATATTCTCAATAAATGCTAAATCTAAATCAGTATTTACCATTAAATAATAAAAATATAATGCATGTTTTAATCTTTTTTGATATTTTTCAATATATTTCATACCCCATTCTACTGAAACTTCTTTATGATCCATTAATATACAAATGACTCTAACGATATCTCCATTTATATTTCCTTCATCAATACATTGTTTTATAATTTCTATGTTTCCTAATTTATAATCATCAAGTATTCGATATAATTCATATATTGCATCTCCTTGTTTTGTATGTTTAACAATATCAATCATCATTTTAATATTGATATCGATATTATTTTTATAGCATGAAATATAATTTCACGAATTATACTAGGATCAATAATATCTTTATATCTCTTAATCATTATTTCAACTCATTCAATATTTGAATGACAATTAATAAATAATAATTTAATTGCTTTTGAAGGATTATCAATATTTCCTTTTTTATAAATAACATATTCAGCCCATCTACGTGAAGCCATATAATTTATAACCATTTGATATGTATATAATGTTATATTTTTAAGTTGAGATTTTTCAATAAATCTTTTAGCCCATACATTATCAATTAAATTACAATTTAATAATCTTAGCATTAAATCTAAAACATTATAATCTTTTTTATTCATATTTATAAATTTATAAAATATCATTCCCGATTTAATCTGTTGTTTAATTTTAATTAAAAATTCTCGTTCGATATATTCATTTGTTAATGGACCTTCTTTGATTTCAAAATCTAAATTCAAATCGTTAATAAATTTTTTAATAAATTCTTTTTCCATTTTTCCATTTTCCTCTTTTTTATTTTTTAATTAAATAATTCATCAAACAAACAAGATGAATATAATATACTTTTTATTTTACAAATATTATATATATAATGTCTTTTTGTAACATCGTCTAATATATTATAGTGTTCAATCAAATATTTTACAAATTCTGAATCTCCTGTTTTTTGATCTTTTATAATGTCAATCATCCATTTTTTAGGAGAACTAAAATTTCTCCACATCAAATATGCTGGTAAAGATGGATCACCAATTTTACTATCTTTGATAATTTGTTCAGCTTTTTTCTAGAGTATTGATAATATCTAGCTAATAAATAAATTGCAATTAATGGATTACCAACTTTACATTTTTCTATAAAATTAATACACCATGATTTATTTAAATATTGAACATTTAATGCATTAAATGCTACCAATGCTGGTTCTCCTACTTTTTGATTTGTTATTAATTTTTTTAACCATTTTGATTTTAAATTATATGTATATAGTTGACATAGAAAAAATCCATATGTTGCAGGATCACCAATTTTACAATTTTCAATAAATATCTTAACCCAATTTAAATCTAGTTCATTTTCATCAGTAAATAGATAAAAAACAGCATGTGATGGATTTCCTGTTTTACAATTGATTAAAAAATCTTTAACCCATTCAATATCTAATTTATGTTCTTTATATAACATAAATACAATATAACTAGTTTCTCCAGTTTTACAATTGATTAAAAAATCTTTAACCCATTCAATATCTAAATTACTATACTTATATAAATTATAAATTATAAACGCTGGATTTCCTGATCCAACATTCACACAATAATTTTGAATTGCTGGAGTTAAATAACTAAATTTTTCTATAAAATCTTTCCAAGAATTAATTTTTTGAAAATTATATTCTGAATCATTTACACTTACTAAAAATTTTTTTTCAAATTTTGTAGTAAAATAATTTGAACAAGGTGTCATTATTATTCTCCTTTTTTAAAAAATTAAAATTAAATTAATATCTATATTAACATATTTAAAACAAAATATATTATGTAATTATATTTATTTCTAAATTTAAATATAATTATATAATATTATCTTTATTTATATAAAAGTTTTAGCAATATTATATGAATCTTTAATAACCTTATATTTAATAATATCTTCGATAAATTTAGTATTTTTAATATAAAAATTCATACGTATTTTTGCTTTTTTAATATCAAAATTTCCATTCCAATATGGATTCCAACTTACATAATTAAATAATTCATAAATTTCATTAAAATCATTTTCATAATTATCATAATCTATTATAATATTAGTAGCTGTAAATACTCCTAATTTTTTTATTTGATTAATAATTTGTAAAACAATGTCAACTTGTTTCTTACTTCTATTCATTTTTTTTAATACTTTACTATTTATAGCTTGAACTGGAGTGTGTAATACTTTTAATAATTTAGCAGTTGCAAGAGTAAAAATAATATCTTTAGTAGCTACTATATTTTGAGGTTCAACATTTCTAAAAGAAATAATTTTATTATATTTTAAAGCAAATTCTGAATATTTTCTAATTTGTGTTTGTGTTATAGAATCAGCAATTAAAACAATATTATTATTAGCAAATTCGGTTTCAAGTTTTTCAGGTTTAAGATTATAAGCAATTCCTCGAGTAATTCTAATAGTACAATATTTACATTTTCCATGACAACCTGAGCCTATTCGTAATGGATACATATTACGAAATAAATTTCCTTCTTTAAATTCATCTTTTGATTCCTTAAATTCTGGAACCCAAAAAGGTTTTTCATAATTAACTAATGTTCTATCTATAACAGATTCATAATCTGCTCTCATATGATCAAGTCTTTTTATATTTTTTGGTAATTTAATATCAAACCGATGTGCAAGACATCCACCTATAAAAAATTTTTTATTAGGATATTTATATATTAATTTTTTTATTATATTAATATCATTTAATATTGCTAAATCTGTTACTTGACAAGATAAAACAATAATATTATCTGCATCTTCTGGATTTAATACAATACTATTTTTAAATCTATTCGCCCATCCTATAGTTTCAGTCCAAATAGTCATACATGCAGCACTTGTAATATAAGATGTACCTTCTAAAAATTCAGGTGAATAAATAATTGCGTTTCCAAATTTATTATTTAATTTAAATAATTTTTTATTATTAATATTATTCATTAAATTTCTCCAAATTACTTTAAATTATAAACATAAAATAACTTGAATATTTTAAAAAATTTATTAAAATATTCAAGTTATTTATTATTTTTTTAAATTGATTTTAAACTATCAGATTCTTCAACATATTGTCGTATTAATGTATCAATTAATTGAAGAGTTTCAATTCTATCATGAATTTGATCTAAAATATCATTTTTATGTTTTTCTAAATTAATTCGATGTATATCAGATTCATCATCATACATAAATGGGCCATACTCTCGTTCAGCATCCCCATATTTATGAATTAATTTTAATAATAATTGCATTTATATTTTCCTCTCATTCAATTAATTTAATATCAGATAATAAACCAATTTTATTTACCATTGCTGAATATTTTTTTCCAATTTTATATGTATTCCATATTGATTTATTAACAGATATTGTATATTGTTTTTTATTATCATCCTCAAATATTAAAAAATATAATGTCTTACCCCTTGACATCATAGGATTAGCATATTTAGATGGGATTTTACTCCATTCTAATGGAGATCCTTTATTACCTCGTTTTTTAATATTATCAACTTGTTGATGTTCGATATACTGCCAATAATAATATGTTTTATATATTGGTTTTTGAACAAAATCATCTACTATAACAGTATATGGTTCTTTTATATTTTTAAATTTTTCTTGTTGTTCTGTATAATATTTTGTTTTATATATTGGTTTTGTTGTATATACTATTTCTTTTCTAAATTTACCATTTCCTAAATTTTTAGTTCTAAATCCTGATTTTACTCGTTTAGAACCTACTTTAACTCTTTTACTTTTTTTAACGGCAATTTTCCCAAGCGATACTCGTTTTGTTCTATACTTTGTAATTTTTTTTTGACCGATTTTAACTTGTATATAATTATTTAATTTTTCTTCTTGTCTTATTATTACATAATCATTAAATGGTAATTCAAATCCTTCACCATATAATACAACATCAGCAGAAATAATTGTAGATGTTTCCCACTTCATTTGAATAAGATTTAAATCAATTTTTGATTTATGAAATAAATTATAAATTATAAATATAGAAAAACATAATGTTAATAATATTACTATATTTAAATAATTTTTATTTTTTGATACAGTTGTAGTCGATGGCGACATTTTAAATAATATTCGTTCTTTATTATTATAACCATTCATAGTATTTCCATGTGTCGTATTACTATCAATATTATTCAAATCTGGATCTGAATCTATATACCCAGTATTTAGATTCGTTGAAGATCCATTATATTCCCAATTACCTTCTTTTAAATCAATACCTGGTTGATCTTCATCTTCACGATGTTCATTACAATGAATACAAATTATTTCATCAAAACGATTATAATTATTACAAAATTGACATCTCCAATCTGGTTTACCAGCTTCATTAAATCGTTGTTGATTTGATAAATCATCAGGAAGATAGAATTTAACATCTTTTGGTCTTTCTGTTTGACATTCACAACAATATAATGCAGTTCCTTTATTTACAACTACATTATTATGATCATGTTTTACTGGATCTGCTGGACAATCCCAACATCCTTCAATAATTTCAGAATCTGGTTCTAAATTATCATTATTGTTATCTTTCAACATTATCAATTTCCTTAATTTTTTAAAAATTTTATTTTATATACTAATTTTTTCAATTATTTTATATTTTTTAATAAGATTAGTATCATATATCCATTTAGCATTTTGAATTATCCATTGTTCAAAATTATCATTAAAATTAAGAATATATACAATATTATTATTTTTTTTCAATTTTAAACAAATACTTTCTGGTAATATTTGACAATTAAATTTAAATATTTGTAATTTATTATTAACTGCAATTACTTCATCTTTAAATTGTTCTACTCTAAATGTTCTAAATATGAAGTAATTATCTATTATATGATATTTCATTTTAATCTTTTGATTTATCTTCTGATTCATTTTTCCATTGCTGGAAACTATTATATTTATTTCGTAGTTTTTTAAATTTATTATTTATTATTTGCATATATTTATATCCAATAAATATTCCAAAACCAAATACAATAAAATATATCATTTTATTTTTTCTCCTTTTTATCATTATATATCATCCAATAAGCATTATTACAAATCCAAACACCAAATCCATTTCTATTGAATTCATAATGTCGTTTCAATCCATCAAGTATTTTATATAATTTTTTAGGAATCATATTTAGAAAAAATTTAAAACTATATCCATTTTGATTAGATACTATTAATTGGTTATTACCAGCTGCCAATGATACTACAAATTGATATTCAGGATACGATATAAATAGATTTTCTTCAAAATCAAGTTTTACAAATTGACTTTTCTTATTCATTTTATTTTCCTATATTATTTAATTTAATTTAACAAATCCAGGTGAATTCCAATCAAATGATGTATCAAATAATAATTTTGGTTGTTGTTTTAAATATTCTAATTACTCTTGATTACAATTATAAATATTTTGTTTTATTTATTCTAAACTTTCAATATATATCGTTCTAATTATATTAAAACTTTCAACAATATCACACATTCAAAATAACTTTCGTAATCTTGCATGATATACCATCCAATAATCAGACATATATTGTCTTTCTAACAAATTACATGCAATTTTTGCTGGTTTTATTGGATCTTCTAAATTTTCATGTTTATAATAAATATTATTTATCTATACACCTCCTGTCGTTTAAAATTTATAATTAATATATAATTAATATTATATCTATAATTATATTTTAAATATTAAATTAAAAAAAATATATTGTCTTTTATAAAATTTTATAAAAGACAATATATTATATAGATGGAGTTTCTAATATTTTTTATTTTTTATTTTTTTTAATTTTACATTTATCAGATTTAACATTAATTATTTTTAAATAATTTAAAATACTTTTAAAATATTTTAATGATATCTTGACTTGAGTATATGAATCGTTAATATTTTCAATTAATCTACATAATTCTAATGATTTATCTATATTTCCTTGTTGTTCTTCTAATTCGATACGCTCTAAAAATAATTGTAATATATATTTAAAATATTTTTCATTCTCTTTTATTTCTTTAATATTAGTAGAAGTAATTTGTATGCAATTTTCTATTGATAAATGGTTAGATGATATATTATTCATATTTATTAAAAACGATTATTTTTTTATTTGATTTAAATTTTTTTATCTTATCAATAATTGTATTTAATCGTTGATTTGATATTTTAATTTGATTTATTATAATATTATATGTAACTAAATTTACAACTAATCCATTATATAATTGTTTCTCGCTTATACATAATTTATCTCGACATATTTTATCAAAATATATTAAAATAGAATTATGTTTATCTTTCAATATATATGGATAATCATTTGTATAGAGTCTTTTAATATCTGGATGTTGTTTAAATATTTTATTTAATTTAAATCCTCTAAATTCTAAATATCGAATCTGTTTATCTATCGTTTTTTCAATTATTATTTTAAAATTTTGTTTTTTCATTAATTAACAATTAATTATTTCACGTTGAGATTTAAAATTATTCAATAAATTAATAATTTTAAATAATCGTTGTTTTGATTCTTTAATTTGTTTTATAATAATATCATGTTTTATACATGCTACAATTTTTCCTTTAAATAAGTTTAATATATGACCGTATACATTAATATATTTAGCACTACCTAAATATAACTCTAAATCATTACATTGATCATCATATATAATATATGGTTTTTTTGATAAATAAAGACGTTTGATATCTGGATGTTGATCAAATAATAATTTTAAATTAAATCCTTTAAATTCTAAATATCGAATCTGTTTATCTATTGTATGTTCAATTATAATTTTAAAATCTGGCTTATTTATCATTTAATTTAATCTCCAATAATTAATAATAAAAGGTCATACAAAATTTAATCATCTTATTTTCCAATAAAATATTTATATTGTTTTGGTTTAAATTTTATTACATCATTAATAATAGAATTTAAACGATTAATAGAAATATTAAATTGATTTATGATTAATTTACTATCTTTTTCTGAATATACATCTCCATTTGATAATGTAATTATATTTTCAGAAAGTATTGTTAATGGATATTTTAATTCTAAATACAGTGTATTAATAGTACTATCATACATATATAATGGTGTGTAACTTTGAAATAAACGATCAATTTCATGTATAATATCTATACCTAATTCCTTTAATTCATTCTTATAATCAAAACCATGAAACTCTACAAAACAAATATTATTATCAACTGTTGTTTGTGTCTTTATTATTGGTTTAATTTTATATTCCATGATATACCTTTTTTTTTAAATATTATTAATTTTAAAAAGAAATTTTACTTTTTTCTGATTTAAAATTTTCTACTTCATTAATAATAGTATTTAATCGTTTGATCGCTATTTTAAGCTGTTCCATAATATAATTATGATTTTCTATTGATACTATTTTATTCTTATATAAACATAATCTTCCTGTATATCCAAAAGATTTTTTATTTCTTTCATTTGTATTTAAATATACAGAACCATCTATATATTCTATTGATGGTGATTTTTTAAAAAATCTTTCCTTTATTTCTATAATCTTATCTAATGAAAATGTAAATTGTTGTTCATAATCGAAATTAATAAAATTTAAATATTGAACTTTACCATTTGACGTTGTTCTAAATTCCACATTTATTTTAATTGTCATAATAACTTTCAACCTCAAAAAAATATTCTTTTGTTCTAAACTTGTCAATATTACTGATAATTTGTTCTAATCTTTGAAATGCCTTTTCAATTTGTGTCATATATATATTATGCTCTTTTACAGATACTATTAACTGTGGAATTAAATTAATAGAATATGGTAAACTAATATTAGTAATGATATCTTCTGGATTAATATTTAATATAATACCAAATAATCTAGATTTTTCTACATATGGAAATCCATCATAATATGCTTGTAAAATATCATTATTATCATATTCATGTATTGTAAGAAAATTTTCAAAACTAATATATCTAATATTATTATTAATCAAAAATTCAAAATTAACTTTATATTTTTTAAGATTCATTTTCCTCCTTAATATTTTTAATTTAAAAATTAAATATTATTTTAATATCTATATTATATATTTTAATCGTTAATAAAAAATATAACAAGATCTATAATATATAGATCTTGTTTAATATTATTTAATTGGACATTCTGGAAAAGTTCCAATAATCGGTATTGGTAAATTTTTCCATAATTTATTTAATTTTTTATGAATACATCTAGGAGTCCATTTTTTAATATTAATTGTTTTTACATACTGACATGTATGACAATTATTTTGTTTTTTCAGTTTAATTTACCTCCTATCTATTCTTCTTGATCTTGAACATATAAGTAACATATATGCTGCTTTTTTTGATTTTTTATTTTTAAATCTTGTAATAACATCTTCTGCCCATTCTCTAGAAGAACCACAATTCTCATACATTAAATAAGCTGACCACGCTGGGTTTCCAATATTACATCTTAAAATAATTTCTTCAGCCCATTTACGATCTGAATTACAATATTTAACCATTATAAATGCTATATAACTAGCATCTCCAATTTTACAATTGGAAATAATTTTCTCAGCCCATTCTCTATTAAAATTACAATATTTAACTAAATTATAAATTGCAAATACAATATCTTTATTTTTAATATGTTCAAAATATTTCATTACTTTTGGTTTTAAATAATTAAAATTATCTCCAAATTCTTTCCAACACCAATTATCTTCAATTATTGAGATGTCTGCTAATGGATCTAAATATTCAATTAATTTCTTTCCAAAATCAACATTAAATTTCATTATTATACCTATTTTTTATATTTTCGGCCCATTTTTTAGATGATCCACAATATCTAACCATTAAATCAATTATATGATTATTTTTTTTACATTTTTTAATAATCATTTCTGCATATAATCTATTTAAGTTATGATATCTAGTCAATATATATATTATATAAGATGGATTATATTTTTGAAAAAATAACTTATCTTCTATAATATATTTATTAACTATATTTATAAACCATTGTATTGAAAATCCATAATCTCTAACCATAATATATGCTGGAAAACATATATTACAATTATTACTTTTTTTAATTATTTTATTAACCCATTTAATAGTTATATATGAATTACCTATAATCCTTAAAAGTGATACTGCTGACATTGCTATATCACCAACTTCACAATTATCAATAATTATTTGAGCCCATTTATAATCTGAATTACAATCTCTAACCATTAAAAATGCTGCGTATGATGGATTTCCTATTTTACAATTACTAATAAAATTTTCAGCCCACTTACGATTTAACATATTATGTCTAACCGCAAAATATACAATATTAGATGGATCTCCAATTCTAGAATTCATAATAACAGTTTTAAACCATGATTGTTTTGAATTATTTACAATTAACATTTTTAAAATAGCTTTATTTCTATCTTCACTTTGACTATTTTCAATAATTTTTTCAGCCCATTGACAAGTGCAATAATGATTACTTGCCATTAAATAAGTATAATATGCAAATTGACCTATTTGATTATTTTCAATAGTCTTTTTACCCCATTCAATATTATATTTACAATAATGTATTAAATAAAATACTGCTTTAACAGGTTCACCTTCTTTAACCTGTTCAAAATATCTCATTATTTTTGATTCTAAATATTTAAATTGTTCTCCAAAATCTTTCCAACACCAATTATATTTAATCATTGAAATATCTGCTGTTGGGTCTAAATATTCAATTAATTTCTTTCCAAAATCAACAGTAAAATTATTTGGACATTTCAACATTAAAATTTCCTTTGATATTTTTAATTAAAAATTGTATTTATATCTGAATTATAATATCTAACCATTAAATTAGCTGCATATAGTGGATCACCAATTTTACATTTACCAATAATATTTTCTGCCCACTTACGATCTGAATTACAATATTTAACCATCAAATAAGCTATATATGATGGATTTGCTATTTTAGAATTACTTATAATATTTTCTGCCCATTTCTTATCTGATCCACAATATACAACCATTAAATAAGCTGCAAATGATGGATTTCCAATTTTACAATTAACTATAATATCTTCAGCCCATTTAATATTAAAACCACAATAATAAACTAAATTATAAACAGCTAATGAAGGGTTACCTTCTTTAACCTGTTCAAAATATTCCATTACTTTTGATTCTAAATATTTAAATTGTTTTCCAAATTTTCGCCAACACCATCTATCTTCAATTATTGATATATCTGCTGTTGGATCTAAGTATTTAATTAATTTTCTTCCAAAATCAACAGTAAAATCATTTGGACATTTTAACATCTTAATTTTCCTTAATTATTTTTAATTAAAAAATTATTTAGTTATAGAAAAATTATATTTATATCTATATATATTTTTCTATAACTAAATATATTTATATTTTATATTTAATTAAATTTTAAATGTAATATCTTCAGCCCATTTTTTATCTGAATTACAATATTTAACCATTGAATATGCAGCATATGATGGATTACCAATTTTACAGTTAGATATAATATCTTCAGCCCACTTACGATCTAAATTACAATATCTAACTAATTTATAAGCAATTAATGATGGATTACCAACTTTACAATTAGATATAAAATCTTCAGCCCATTTCTTATCTGAATTACAATATTTAACCATTGAATATGCAGCATATGATGGATTACCAATTTTACAGTTAGATATAAAATCTTCAGCCCATTTCTTATCTGAATTATAATATTTGACCATTAAATAAGCTGCATATGATGAATCTCCAACTTTACAAGTACTAATAAAATCTTCAGCCCACTTATGATCTGAACCACAATATTTAACCATTAAATAAGCAACAAATGATGGATCTCCTATTTTACAATTACTTATAAAATCTTCAGCCCATTTTTTATCAAAATTACAAAATTTAACCAACTTATAAGCAATTAATGATGGATCACCAACTTTACAATTACTTATAACATTTTCAGCCCATTTTTTATCAAAATTACAATATCTAACTAAATTATAAACAGCTTTTGATTGATTACCTTCTTTAACTTGTTCAAAATACTTCATTACTTTTGGTTTAAGATAACCAAAATTGTTTCCAAATTCTTTCCAACACCAGTTATTTTCAATCATTGATATATCTACTGTTGGATCTAAATATTTAATTAATTTCTTTCCAAAATCAGTAGTGAAATTATTTGGACATTTTAGCATAATAACCTTCCTTATTTTTTAAATTTTCTAAATTGAATATAACATCAATAATTAAAACTCTAATTATTTCATCCTATTTTTTAATTTTTTTATTTTTTAATTATTAATATCTTTTTTTTATTTTTTTATAGTTAATTAATATATTCAATTTTTTTATTTATATTATAAATATCTATAGTTATAATTTTTCTATTTTTTACCTTTTATTTGACTATAAATAATATATATGGATTTTATGATAATTAATACGAACGGCAAATTTCATAATATGTGAATGTTTAACTTTTATAACGGCAAATTATTTTTTGAGCCCATTCTTTTGAAGAACCACAATGTTTAACCATACAACTTGCAATAAAAATTGGGTTTCCAATTTTAGAATTTTCAATTATTTTTTCAGCCCATTCTCTATGATACAAATAACAATGTTTAGTTAATAAATAAGCTGCTCTTAATGGATCACCAATTTTAGAATTTTCAATTATTTTTTTAGCCCATTTTTGAGATGACTTATAATCTTTAGCCATTAAATAAGCTACTCCAGCTGGATTTCCAACTTTACTCTTTTCAACTATTTTTTCAGCCCATATTCGAGACCATTCATAATAAATAACTAAATTATATGCTATTATTGATGGATTTCCAATTTTACAATTTTCTATAAATCTTTTAGTCCATTTCGTAGATAATCCACAATATTGATATAAATAATACACTAAATGTGATGGATTACCTCCACAATTATTAAGATATTGTTTTATTTTTGGCAGTAAATAACCAAATTGTTCTCCAAAATCTTTCCAACACCAATATTTATCTATAATTAATATATTTGCTGTTGGGTCTAAATATTTAATTAATTTCTTTCCAAAGTCAACATTAAACTCTTTTGGACATATTAACATATTTTTTTCCTTTAACGGCAAAATTTTAATTAATTTCTTGTATAATATAAATTATGATTTGATCCACAATGTTTAATCATTAATTGAATAATTTCAATTTGATCTTCTTCATTCTTAGAATTTAATACAACTTTTTCACCCCATTGTCGTTCAGAATAACCATATTTAACCATTAAATAAGCTACTCGAGCTGGATTTCCAATTTTACAATTTTCAATAAAATTCTCAACCCAACATCTTGATACAATATGATTAATATACATTAAATAAGCTACTTTAGAAGGATCTCCAATTTTACAATTTTCAATTATTTTTTTTGCCCATTCAATATCTAAATTAAAATCTTTAATTATTAAATAAGCTGCTCTTGATGGATCTCCAACTTCACAATTTTCGATTATTTTTTTTGCCCATTTAATATCAGAATTACAATATTTAACCATTAAATACGCTATATATGATGAATCTCCAATTTTACAATTAGATATAATATCTTCTGCCCATTTTCTCGAAGAATAGCAATGTTTAACCATCAAATATACTATATATTGTTTTTCTTCAATTCGACTATTTTTAATAATTTGTTCAGCCCATTGTTTATTAAAATTACAATAATAAACTAAATTAAAAATTGCAAATAAAATATTCTCATCTTTTTTAACTTGTTCAAAATATCTCATTATTTTTGATTCTAAATATTTAAATTGATCTCCAAAATCTTTCCAACACCAATTATATTTAATCATTGATATATCTGCTGTTGGATCTAAATATTTAATTAATTTTATACCATGATCAACAGTACATCTAAATATAAACTTCATTTATTCACCATTATTATATTATTATTTTTTAAAATATTATCACCCCATTTTTTAGATACCTTAAAATCACGAATCATATAATATATGGTATCTCTCAAATTTTCATTTTTACAATTTTCAATTATTTTTTTTGCCCATTCAATATCTGAATTACAATATTTAACCATTAAATATACAGCATATGATATTTCACCAATTTTACAATTCTCTATAAATTCTTCAGCTAATTCTTTAGTTATAAATTTATATTTAGCCATTTTATAAATTTCGCATGCAGGAGATCCAACTTTACAATTCATAATTGTATTTAATGTCCAATCAATAGACATTTCATGATCTATAAATAATTGTCGTGCTACATAACTTGGATTTCCAATTTTTGAATTTTCAATTATTTTTTTAGCCCACTTTATATCTGATTTTTGATATATTACCATTAAATAAGCATAATATGATGGATTTCCAACTTTACAATTAGTTATAATATCTTCAACCCATTTTCGATCAATTTTATTAAAAGTGATCATTAAATATGCAATTTCTGCTTTATTTTCTATTTCACAAGTAGAAATAATATCCATTGCCCATTTTTTAGAAGAATTACAACATTTTACCATTCGATAAGCAACATATGCTGGTTTACCAATCTTACAATTAGATATAAAATCTTCAGCCCATTTAATATTAAAACCACAATAATAAACTAAACTATAAACTGCATATGAAGGATCACCTTCTTTAGCTTGTTCAAAATATTCCATTACTTTTGATTCTAAATATTTAAATTGTTTTCTAAAATCTTTCCAACACCAATTATCTTCAATTATTGATATATCTGCTGTTGGGTCTAAATATTCAATTAATTTCTTTCCAAAATTAACAGTAAAGTTATTTGGACATTTTAACATTTTATTCTCCTTTATTTTTTAAATTTAATAATAAACATATTTTACTATTTTCTATCTAATCGTTTTAATAAATATTTTGTCCAATTTATATTTCCAATTTTACATCTTAAAGTAAAATCTTCAGCCCACTCAATCGATATATATTTATTTCTAGCTAATAAATAAGCTGTATAAGATGGATCTCCAATTTTACAATGTTCAATAATATCTTTACACCATTCAATAGATGAATAACAATCTTGAACCATTAAATATGCTGTATTTGATGGATCTCCAATTTTACAATTTTCAATTATCTTTTCAGCCCATTGTTTATTTACTCCTTGATAAAATACCATCAAA
>Ga0256845_1001086_pt1 | contig 23009 bp, 22 predicted proteins | sample RiftiametaG_FD_189101 | JGI IMG/M metagenome (GOLD analysis project Ga0256845, IMG submission 189101) | Tube worm associated microbial communities from hydrothermal vent at the East Pacific Rise, Pacific Ocean - Riftia | ecosystem: Host-associated > Annelida > Integument > Unclassified ... | reverse complement strand
GATAGCTCTCACCACGGCAAAGCGCTTGTTGAACGAAATGTCTCAAGGTCTTATTGTCCACATATTCAAGCAGGTACAAGCATTTAATCATGCGATCATATTCATGTAAGGCAGCTAAAGTGCGACTATTCTTTTTATTGTTTGATAGTTTCTTAATGATTGTGCTTTGAGTTGTTGTTTTGCGGTTTAGTGAGCAGATATACCATTGAATTTGTTCCCACTCTTGTTCTATCAGACGCGTGTTGAAAGGTTTTTTCAGTTGAATGGTTAATTCGTCACCATCGATAACCTCAAACTGGTCGTTAAAGACATTCTTAAATTTTGCGTATCGTGGCGCAAATTGATAACCGAAAATATCCAGAATGGCAAAATTGACGTTATTAACCCCGTGATTGGCCAGCATAGATAAAAATAACTATGCGGTACCACATAGTTACGCCTGTCTATGCCTGCAGACATACCCCAACAACAATTAAATCCTGCAATGGCAAAGATTGATAGTAATAGGGGATGTGCACGAAACCCCTAATAATAGTTTCAAACGTGTGACTGGTCGATCGCAAAGAATGTGACATAAACGTCTTGCGTGACTGGTCCAGGGAATAATCTGTGACACGGCTCTGACATTTTCCGTGACTCGGATATGTGACTTGCCGGGTGTTTAAGCTGTGACAGAGCTCAGGTTTTTATCGTGACTCATCGAGGATAGTCATATCTGACTATGTGAGCTGTAGCCAGGTATCATAGATATATTTATCTATGATGGGCACACTTGACAACATAGATAAATATATCTATGCTGCAGCATAGAGAATTAATCAAGGCGAAAGAATATGACAGGTTATTTAGGCTCAAAAGGGGCAAGCGGTCTGTATCAAAATATCATAGCAATGATGCCGCCGCATGATACCTATATTGAAACGCATTTAGGCAGTGGGGAGATAATGCAAAGAAAGCCGCCTAGTTTAAACAGTATTGGGATTGAAGTAGATCCGCAAACCCTATCTGATTTTGAGTGTAGTCACACGGTTAAATTAGTCAATGGTTGCGCTCATCAGTTCTTAACCGATTATCAATATACCGGCAAAGAACTAATATATATTGATCCACCATATTTAAAAGAAACCAGAACATCAAATAGTAGCTATCGTTTTGATTATACCGATAAGCAGCATGTAGAGCTTTTACAACTCGTTAAAAAGCTGCCTTGTTCAATTATCCTATCGGGCTATCCATCATCGTTATACGACGATTATCTGTTTGACTGGAATACTGTTGAACTACAAGCAATGACTAGGGGCGGTGTTCGCACCGAAAAGATATGGTTTAACTATGATATCGATCAGAAATATTGGGTAACACATGCAGGTAAAAACTTTACAGACCGTCAAAGGATTAAGCGTAAAGCTGAAAGATGGGCTAAGAACTATGAAGCCATGCCAAAGGTGGAAAGATTGGCTATGTTAGCCGCTATAATGAGTGTTGAAAAAATAGCGGCTTAATTTGGTGGCTATGCTTCAATATCTTCAGGCAATAGATCGAATTGTTCATCACGATAAATTGTTGATTTGTTTTGTACGATTCGAGCTTTAGCATGAAAACGCTTAACATCAGCAATCATTTCATCATGTGGAATAAAGCTATAACGATAATCAATTATTTTACGCTTATCATGCTCTGACCTAATCGCTTCAAATGTCGCATTTTTAATTCGGCATTTCTTTTTCATTTCAACAATCGCGGCGTTCATGTGTCGAGTGTTATTAGACATTTTAGAATCAAGCTCACGGTAAATAGCCTTGAAAATTGTAGACATTTTTATACTGAGGTAGTTACCTCATAGCTACCTAAAATGCCAACAATTTTACAATAACCGCCTATTCCTTTATTCTCAGGTAAAAAATAGGTGCACATATGAAACATTTTTGGGATGGAAAAGAATTAGCCGAACATTGGTCGCTTAACTTTGAAGAGCTTGAATTGCTAAAAACAAAGCCTTCTCGCAGCCACCTCCCTTTTTGTGCTCAGCTCAAATATTATCGATATTGCGGTTCATTCCCTGAATCATTCTCAGACATTCCCGAAATTCCATTGGACTATCTCAAGGGTCAATTGGAAGTCGTTGAAATTGAAGAATATGAATGGGATGGCAGATCGGCCAAACGGCATAGGCTAGAAATACTCGAATATCTTGGCATTAAGAAATCGAACAATACAGACCGAGCGCAATATAAAGAATGGTTGGTCAGTGAATTAATTCCAAAAATAAGCAATGTAAAGGAATTGGCCGCTCGCTCTGAAGAGTGGTTTCTCCGACATAAATTGATATTACCCACTAAAATTATACTAGAGCGACTAGTCAGATCGGCAATCACCTCTCATGAAGAACGAATATTCGAACTAATAACCAGCGAATTGTCAGTAAAGTGCATCGAGGAAATTGATTCATTTCTGGGAGAAGAACGTGGAAAAGAAAAAATTACTTTTTCGACCATCAAAACAGATCCCGGTAAAATTGGCATCAATAGTGTCGTTAAAGAAACTGAAAAATTACAATTTATTTACTCACTGAATCTACCAGGAAAAACTCTCAAACAATTGAATGCAAAGGCTCTATCGACTTATAAGATGCGAGTTGCCAGTCAATCCGCTTGGGAAACCAAACGTCATCCACCCAAAACACGCTACGCGTTAATGGCTATATTTTTATATCTTAGAAAAGCAGAAATAATTGACGGTTTAGTTGAGTTACTTATCCAAATAGTTCACCGGCTATCCGTTCGAGCTGATAACAAAGTCAAAAAATCAATTCTAAAAGATTTCAAAAAAGTCTATGGGAAAAACAACATTCTTTTTCAAATAGCAGATGCTGCACTCGGAAAACCGGAAGGATTGATTAAAGATGTTATTTTTCCGATTGCCAATAAAAGCACATTGGATAACTTGGTTAAGGAATACAAATCGACTGGCCCTGGTTACAAATATGAAGTGCATAAGGTGATAAGAGCCAGCTACAGCAGTCATTACCGCCGCATGGTGCCGAAGATATTGGAGGCATTACCCTTTCGCTCTAATAATGAAAATCACCAACCTGTTCTTGATGCCTGGGAATTCATCAGGAAAAGTCGGCAGTCACCAAGAACATTCTTTGATTTAGATGATGAAATCCCAATCAATGGGGTTATTCAACCCAAATGGAAGGACGTTGTGATTGATACAGATGATAAGGGAAATGAGCGGATTAATCGCATTAACTACGAAATCTGTGTGTTGCAAGCACTCCGCGAAAAATTGCGGTGCAAAGAAATCTGGGTTGAAGGGGCTGATCGTTTTCGGAATCCAGATGAAGACTTACCGCAGGATTTTTCAGAAAATCGAGATTTCTATTATCAAGATTTGGGGCATAGCCAAGATGCTGATCAATTTGTAGAAGAACTAAAAACCAATATGTATGCTGCTTTGAATAGCTTGAATCAATCAATGCCTAATAATAAAAAAGTGAAGTTAAGAAATACGGATAAGAATCGAATTTGTATTACGCCACTTGATGAACAGCCCGAGCCACAAAATATCAATCGACTGAAGGGAGAAATTCAGTCTCAATGGCCTGCCACAAGTTTGTTGGATATTTTAAAGGAAGCTGACATGCAAATTGGTTTTACCGACTGCTTTCAGACTCAACGAACCAGCGAACGGATTGATAGAGCAGAGCTACAAAAACGTCTTATTCTCGGATTGTTTGGGATTGGAACCAATGCCGGTTTAAAGCGCGTCAGTGCCGGTCGGCATGGAATAAGTTATAAAGAGCTGCTGCACACCAGGCACATTTACATGAATAAATATTCGCTCCGTAAAGCGATAGCAAGAGTTGTCAATGCCACCTTTGAAATCCGAGATCCTAAAATCTGGGGAGAAGGTACAACCGCTTGTGCGTCTGACTCGACACAGATAGGCTCCTGGGATCAAAACTTAATCGCGGAGTGGCACGCCAGATATAAAGGACGTGGTGTCATGATTTACTGGCACGTCGAAAAGAAAAGCACTTGTATTTATTCGCAACTGAAACGTTGTTCATCATCCGAAGTGGCCTCGATGATTGAAGGTGTCTTACGTCACTGTACTGAGATGTCGGTTAATAAGGCTTATGTCGATTCACATGGTCAATCAGAGGTTGGTTTCGCTTTTAGTCACATGCTGGGGTTCAATTTGATGCCTCGTTTGAAAAATATAGCCTCTCAAAAACTCTATGTGCCTGATGTCGGTCTTTCGGGGCAATTTGAGGATATTGAATCGATCCTAACGAGACCAATTGACTGGAAAATAATTGCTGAACAATATGATCAAATTATTAAGTACACGACGGCCTTAAAACAGGGAACCGCTGATCCTGAATCTATCTTAAGACGGTTTACCCGTAATAATATTCAACACCCTACCTATAAAGCATTGGCGGAATTAGGCAAAGTGATCAAGACGATTTTTCTTTGTGGTTATATAGAGCATGAGGAAATTCGACGAGAAATTAACTCTGGTCTCAATGTGGTTGAAAATTGGAATGGAGCTAACAGCTTCATCTTTTTTGGAAAAGGCGGAGAAGTGGCAACCAATCGTGCCGAGGATCAAGAACTTTCAATATTGGCTTTGCACCTTGTTCAGCAGTGCCTGGTATATGTGAATACGTTAATGATCCAAAAGGTGACTTCTCTAGATCATTGGCGCGACATTTTCACTGAGGAAGACTATCGGGCATTATGTCCGCTTTTCTATTCTCACGTTAATCCCTACGGGATGTTTGAGCTTGATATGAATACTCGCATTCCAATGGGTGATTTTCATTAAAATCAAGGGAATTGCTCTATACAGAAAACCCCTCTGAATTTGGGGCTTTGGAAGCCCCTATTTTCGGGTGCTGAGAGAGTGCCACAAAGCCATACATCAAACAGTTGACATGTGTATATCTAAAACATACAATTATCCCATCAATTTCGTATAGAGAATAATTTCATGACTGAATGGCTAATTGGTGTAGCATACTCCAACATTACGCTTTCAATTTGTTTTGGCGTTGGAGTTATTGTTGGGTTTTATGGTCTAATAAAGGCCGTCGTAAGTTCGACTGAAAATGATAAAAACAAAGCGATGATGCTTTTCTTTTCGGGCGTGATTATTGCCGCCCCTTCAAGCTTTGCGGTTTTGTTTAAGGTTTTAAGTTTCGCTGGCGAGCCTGAACTTTTTCCGTGGGTGTTTTTTGTTGTGGGTTGCTTGTTGTTTATTTTCGTTAATTCTAGATTTTTAACTCAGTAGCTCATTAAAAATAAAGACTATGGGAGCTACCGTTATGAAAAAACTTAACAAGAATTCTAAAGGCGCTTGGTTCTGGGTTCTTTTCGATGGGCAATGGGAACCAGCGATCGTATTCAAAGATGGATCATGTCAAGTAAGAGGTTATGATGGTTTTAAGACACCCGTTTGCATAGGTGAAGCAATCGACAGACCAAAAAAATATTTGAATATGCAATGTCCAGAATGTTCTAAATTTATGCGTTGGCAATCCGACTCGATGGCTCGTTGTGTTAATCCACGCTGTGATGTAGAGCATTTTCTTTCATAACTATTAATGCAAAAAGTAGACTTTAAAGAGGTAAATATTGTGAGTGACTATACGGTAAAACAGTTTGAATCTGTAATGCAAGATGCTGGCGTAGACGTTAGCGAGTATAAATTCAGTATTTACGACCGCTGTGCTTATGTAGTTTTTCTAGTGGCAGGCATTCTTTCTGTCGCTCACCTTTTTGATTATCTGGAATTTTCGATATTGCCTGAATTCTAGTTATAAGTGCATAACCGCTAATTCTTTTTGACTGATCCCTGTGAGTTCTTCAAAAACTTCATAGGGTGTTTTATATCCCAAGCATTTACGAGGACGACTATTGAGTTTGTGAACAGCATCAAAATATGCCTGTTAAGCCATTAAATCTCGGCGAGAAAACTAAATATGAGGAAGATGACAATGAGTGAACTTAAGTCTGATACAGAACAATACGAGTTAGGAGTGGTCGTCATGACAGTTCATTTAAAATGCGGTAGCAGTGAAGTTAGAGATTGGCACCCAGATGATGCTGAATATGCTCGCGAGTTTTCAGAAGAAACATCTTTTTGTGAAGATGTAAAAAGCGTAGATTATTACAACGCATTAACCAATGGCGAAGAAAGTTTTTTGGGATGTTTTAATTAAATAGCCTGTCGGAACCGATAATATTTACCATTTGAATATTGATGGCCGTATGGCGAATAAATAAAGAGGAATAAGTAATGGGGTTGGAAATCGATGTGGTAGGACAATATAACGCCGGAGCTGTTACGGCACTAGCGAACATGGCTGAACTTGGAGCGTCTAAAGAAGCTGTTTTAGAGGTCGGAGCTATCATGGATATATCGTTTGATGATATCGATGAATCTGATCACGAAAAACTAATTAATGCTTACGGAGTCGGTTTTGAAACGAAGAGTGATTAAATTGAAAGTTAAGAAGATAGCATGAGAAACGATCTAGATAATCAAACCTATAAAGAATGGCTTGTTTCGCTTAAAGCAGAAATCAGTACTGCGCAAAGTAGGGCAGTTATTACTGTTAATCAAGAGTTATTAAAGCTCTATTGGAAATTGGGCGAACAAATTGTTCAAAAGCAACAAACATCGGGATGGGGTAGCGAATTCTTAAAACGTTTATCAGCCGATCTACAGCTTGCTTTTCCAGAAATGAAGGGGTTCTCAAGAACTAATCTAGCCTATATTCGTCAGTGGTATCTCTACTGGTCTGTCTTGGACGAAAAAGTCCCACAGCTTGTGGGACAAATTCCTTGGGGACATAATCGACTTATAATCAGCAAGTTTGAGGATAAGCAGGCCGCTTTATTCTACGTTGAGAAGACGATTGAAAACGGCTGGTCCAGAGCTGTACTCGCCCACCAAATTGAACTCCAACTGCATTTAAGAACGAGCAAATCAATCAATAATTTTGAAGCAACGCTCCCACCACTACAATCCGATCTAGCAAAGGAACATTTAAAAGATCCCTATATCTTCGATTTCTTGGAGTTAGGAGAAGATGCAAAAGAAAGAGAGATTGAACAAGGATTAATCGAGCATATAAGCCATTTTTTAATGGAGCTGGGTGCAGGGTTTGCGTATGTTGGCAGACAATATCACTTGGAAGTGAACGGAGATGATTTTTATATTGATCTTTTGTTTTTTCATATTCCTCTAAACTGTTATGTGGTTATTGAGCTCAAAGCGAAGTCGTTCAATCCAAAAGATACCGGTCAGCTAAATTTCTACATGGCCGCTATTGACGGTGAAATAAAGAGAATAGAGCATAATCCAACCATTGGAATATTGCTTTGTAAGGATAAAAATGAGTTAGTGGTTGAATATGCACTCCGTAACATCGACGCGCCAATCGGGGTCTCGCAATACGAATTGACTAAAGCGTTGCCCGACAAGTATCTAGGTAAATTACCCACTATAGAAGATTTAGAACATGAGTTAATTGAAAGCACAGAGAATAAAAGCTCTCATCTTGAGTAATAAAACAACAAGAACCGCAGCCATTTATCTGCGAGTTTCCACTCAGGAGCAAACTACCGAAAACCAACTGTTAGAGTTGATGAAGGTCGTTAAACAATCCGGTTGGCATGTTTTTAAAGTTTACGAGGACGCAGGTATTTCGGGTTCAAAGGGACGTGATAAACGGCCAGAATTTGATTTGATGCAAAAAGATGCCGTCAGACGCAAATTTGATATTGTATTAGCTTGGTCAGTTGACCGTTTAGGTCGTAGCGTTCAAGATTTGATTTCTTTTCTCGATGAATTACACGGTGTTGGTTGTGACTTATATCTCCATCAACAAGGCGTTGATACAACCACGCCAGCGGGTAAGGCCATGTTCCAGATGCTCGGTGTTTTTGCGGAATTCGAGCGCGCCATGATCCAGGAGCGAGTAAAAGCAGGCCTAGCCAGAGCAAAAGCAAAAGGCGTTAAGCTGGGCCGAGCAAAGGTATCAAAAAAAGTAGAAGCTCAAATACTAGAACTGCGTGAAAGCACAGAACCACCAATGGGGATGCTTAAAATAGCTCAAACACTCAAAATAGGTACCGGCACCGTACAAAGAGTTATTAAAGAAGTCGAACGCGATGGATAATTCATTGTTTTTAATGGCTGTCGGGTTGTTGTCAACGAATTTGCGGGTGTTTGTCGTTCTCTTATTGTCGTTTTTTATCAATTATAGGAAAAACTAAATGAGTGACTATCAAAGGAAAAAACCAATGAAATATTTCGCTATTCACCTTCTTGCAATGCGTAACAAAAAGGGTTGGGATCAGGAAATCACTGCACATATGTCTGGTTTATCAACACGCACAATCCAACGAATTGAAGCCGGTAACTCCTGCTCCTTAGATACGCTAAAGAGCTTAGCTGCCGCGCTCGATTTAACTCATTTCTCTTCTTTGCTCCCGGAGCCTAAAGATAACCGTTATATCCCAAAATGGTCAGATTTTTGGTCTGCTGCTTTTTACAAGCTTGTGGTACTAAATACACTCTATTCTGTGATTTTCTGGTTAATGCTGCTTGGTATTGGTATGTATATTCAAATATCTGAAAGTGCTTTACCGATAGAAGAGCTATCAATCAAGGAGCAAATAACCAAACTGCATGATTTTCATAAGACTGCCGGTATGCCGACATTAACTGACGAACAAGCGCTAGCTCATATTGAGAAGAGAAATAAACCATTAACAGCCGATAATTGGAAAGAATATGAAAGTTTTATGTTTTTTCTTTTTTATTTGGTATTGGTTGGGATGTTTGTGTTTCGGTTGGCATGGTTTACTAGAACATATGAATTTTATTATCTTATTGGTAAACCTGCCAAAGAATACGTGATAACTATATTCAATTTGAAAATGGCTTAAAAGTTGGCATTCTACGTAGCTATGAGGTAACTACCCCAATTAGGTAAGCCGTATCCCTGTTTTTGTTCCTACGGTCACAACGAAAGCCAGGCAAATGATTAGCAATCATTTCAGCAGTATCTTGCAGTGATTTATTAGACATTTATATGACTCCTTTAAAAACAGCGCTTAGCTAGCTAGGCGCTGTTGCCCTCTGCTGTTTATTTTCTGGCTACCGTGAGCATCACGAATACGATCTAAATCCCAATTTCCACGGCTCGCACTTTTCCAGTCAGATGGTCGGTAATACCAAGCTTCCTTTTTCTTCGCCCAGAAGAAACCCGCCCCACCCTCCTTTCGTCCTAAAACCGCCGAATGTTGTTTTGTTTCACCAGTAACCCAAATCCATGCGCCGCAAACCTCAATCTCTATGCTTGGCAGGTCTAGTATTTTAAGTAGCGCTTCATTCAACAAATCAGCATAACCAAGTTCGCCAGCTTCAATATTACCCTCAAAATCTTTTAGTGATTCATAGGCTTGATTAATGGCTTGCATCATTTCAGTAGAACCACCTTTATCAGGGTGGTACTTTGAACAGGCTTTTTTATAAGCTCGTTTAATAATTTCTTTGGTTAATTCGCCCGATATTTCTAAGAGCTTTGCTGCGTCTTCTATTTTCATTTTTATGTCCTAGTCTTTTAAATTCGCTTGATGGGTATCTGTTTTAGCGCTGGTTTTGCGCTTTCAGATGCTCCGGCGACGATGACAATCAGGCTGTTGGGGAGAAGTCCACAAAAATTGCGGAGTGTCTGCGAGGTACGAGTAGAAACCGTCATTATTGTTGACTTCGGGCGAGCTAAATCGCCTGGTTTTTTAAGAACGAGTCTGTTTGTTTTTTTAAACAGTCTCGTTTGGGGGAGTGTTCTTCGTGATGATAATGACGATGCGACTTAAAAATAATGAATTCATTCCTTCATTATTGGGTTTGCGTTAGGAACATGTAAGGCATGTCCCGAAGAATGAGGGATGAGCCATTAGCGAATCTGGAATACTCCGACCCGCAGGGGAACGCCCAAGAAGATATTAAGGCTTTACCCAATATCCACTTTCTAAATCCCACGAATACCCTAAGAACTTCAATCGGCTTGCTCTAATTCTATTAAAATATTTACAAGAATTTTTCTCGGTTTTAACCGGCATATCATTACAAACAGAAACAAATAGATCCGCAGGGAATAGATGAGCATCAAAAACAGACCCAGATCCCATTACCATCATTTTCTCCAATGCTTTTTTTGAGTCGGTTAACCATTTTTCTTTTATATCGACTTCCTTTTTGCTACCCATTTAGTCAGCCCTAAATTTTAAGAGAAGAATTAACTTGAAAAAAGCGGTCACGAACCCCTGTAAGAAGATCAATCACATTGCTTTCGTTGAGACCCTTTGAATACTCGCTTAACAAGAGATAATGAAGTCTAAACCTATCTAAAAAAATAAGACTTTTATAGACATTTAAACAACAAACAACTCCTGCTGCATGAGAAGAAACCAATTCTGAAAAACCATCAACATCAAGTTTTAAAAAATACTCTCCTTTGGGACGAATAAAAAAACCACCGTCATTAAGAATGATATACTGCCATTCTTTAACTTGGCAAGACTCAGAAATATATTTCAATTCCGCCTCAAACGCTCTTTTAACAAACAAATAATCGTTGCCAAATAGGCGAAGCAATAAAGTATTCGACGCCGGTAAAGCGCTTTTTTGATTTTTCATTATCCATGATTTATTGGTATTCATAGAGGGTTCCTTTGTTAATATTTAGGTTTTCCATTTAAATCAAAGTAAGTTTTTTTACAGGCTGGAAAACCACTACATCCATACCAAGTAGTGCTTTTCTTATTAACGCCCTTTCCCTTAACAGAAACCCGTCTTATTAGGCGCTTCTGGCAATCACCACAAAGATGTTCGGTTTTATCAACTGAAACCTTAGTTTTGGGTTTGCCTTTATTATCCTGAAGTGTAATTTTGCAACTTGTGGTTGATTCGTGCGCCCAGAAAAACCCATTCGATCCTTTTATTCGTTTCATGGGTTTCTTGCAACTAGGGCAAGGATGCCTTTCTAAACTTTTATAATCTGGTTTACCGCCTTTATCGGGTACTTTTCCATTGCAATCAGGATAACGATTACACGGCCAAAAAGTCCCATTAGAACTTTTTCTCTTTGTTAGTTGCCCATCATCACATTTTGGGCATTTATGCGACTCAACCTTTATATTGACTCCATTTAGTTTGACCGCTTCGACTTGTTTGGCGATAAAGACCATAAGCTCGCCTATAAAGGCTTTTGTAGTATTATCTGATGCAACTATCATTGACTGCTGTTGATGCCATAAGGCGGTCATATCGGGGCTTGTGGCTATCTCTGGAAGCGTGTCAAAGAATTGTTGCGCTAAAGGAGTGCTTATGACCTTTTTGCCTTTTTCAACAATAAAGCCACTTTTAAAAAGGCGAATAATAATTTTGTCTCTTGTTCTTGAGGTTCCAATTCCGCCGTGTTCATCTTTTTTATCTTTATCCTTTTCAACGAGAAGTTTTTTTATATCGGGATCTTTAATATATTTCGCTACTCTAGTTAAATCAGTTAATAAAGTAGACATTGTGTATAAGGGCAAAGGCTTTGTTTCTTTGCCAAGAGCCTCAATGATAGGACATGAACCCTCTTGAGAATCCTTTAAGGTTGAGAGATCTAAAGAAATAACGTCTTCATCTTCAATACAATCATCGCTATTTTTTTTATAAAGCGCTTTCCAACCATCACTTAAAATAGCTTTGCTTTTAGTTTTAAAACTATGGCTCTCACAATTAAGCAAAACATCTGTTTCTCGATATCTTTCTTTTTGATAAAATTGAGCAATATAAGCTTTAGCGACCATTAAGTAAATATTTTTTTCAGGTTCGCTTAATCTCGTTATATCCGCTGTCGCTTCTGTCGGTATAATTGCATGATGAGCGCTAACGTTTTTATTATTAAATGCGCGGCTCTTTATTGTATGATCTGTTTTAGATATGATTTCGCTGTACTCATTTGCTGTTTTAGATATTGCAGCTAGAACGGCTTTAGCATCTGCATGTTGTTCTTCGTTTAAGTATTGGCAGTCAGTCCCGTTATAAGTAATGAGCTTATATTTTTCTCGTAGTTCCTGAGTAATTTTCATTACCTTGTCTGGCTTATAATTGAAAATTTTTGCCGCTTCAACTTGCAGCTTTAATATATTATAAGGCAAGCGCTGGCTGGATTCTTTTATTGAAGAATCTAGGTTAGTAATTGAAGCGTTTTTACCTCTGCATTCATGAGTTACTTTTTCTGCAAAAATTTTATCAGTAATTCTATTTTTATCATCGACCGGAGCGCTATCAGAAGCTACGTATTTAGCTGAAAAAGCATGGGTAGAAAAATCAAACGTGCCAACCACATCAAAATAATACTGTTTATTATGATTTGCATTGGCTCTATCGCGATTAACAACAAGACCCAAAATAGGTGTTTGGACTCTGCCAACGCTGAGAACGCCATCAAATCCTTTTTCTTGAGCTGATAAAGTATAAGCACGCGTCATATTGTAACCATAAAGCTGATCGCCAACATTTCTCGCTAAAGCTGATTGATACACAGAATAAAATTTTGTGTTATCCTCCAGTTTTGATAAGGCATTTTGAACAACTTTAAGATTGTTATCGTTAGTCATAAACCTTAAAACAGATTTTTTATTATCACAGTATTCTAAAATTTCATCGATAATTAACTGACCTTCTTCATCTGGATCACCCGCATGAATAATGGTTTCAGCGTCTTTGATTAATTTAACAATCATATTAAATTGAGATTTTGCACTGGTCTTGACTTTGTATTTGATTGGAGAATTATAAATAGGTAAATCATCCAACGACCACCTTTTATATCTTTCGTTGTAATCTTCTGGATCATACAATTCAAGCATGTGACCAAAACACCAGGTCACTACATCATGACCACAAAGATAGTACCCATCTTTGCGAGAACCACCGCCTAAACCATCAACAATAGCTTTGGCTAAATTTGGTTTTTCAGCTATAAATAAGCGTTTCATAAAACATTACCTCTTTAAATTTTCCGGCTTTTATCAAAAAAAAACCGCAGGAAAATACACCAACAAAAGCAAGATTATCGGCAAACTAAATTTTTTGAGTAAATAGAACCTTTTTTAAAATATAAAAAAGGTTCTGAGTGTTACGAATTAAACCGTTACCTAACTAATAGGTGATTTACTGTTTTTGTGTGAACTGTTGTTTTTGTTGTATAAATCTGGCCGCTACTTGAGCCAGCGTCTAGAACGCTAGTAATTAATAAATCTATACCAAATTGCCAATCAAAAGATTTATCGTAAAATTTTTCAGAATAGCTATTAAACGATCCTCTATCTCCAACCGCTGAATCAGTATAAAAAGTTAATGCTGGTAAAAAATAATTAACTTTAATTGTAACAGTCTCGTTAGCAGCAATAGTGTACCAACTATCTTGAGCAGTCAAAACAGTTCCATTTTGGTTGACAACCTCCATAGCAATAGCAGAAATAGTTTTAGTGTCACCCAAATCACTATATTCATTCCTCGGATACCCATTAACAGAGGTTGGCGTTTCTTTATACCTTTCTTCCCAGCCGACATAAGAACCGGATGGACAGCTAGTACCACTCAGAGAGCTTGACGAATAGATATAATCCCACCGTTCGATCAGTTCACCAGGAATATCATCCTCTCTTGTGTAGCTAGTCTGCGATCTTCCACTAAATGGTGTTATATCAGTTTTGGCTGTCCAGGCATTAACGACGGTCAAGCTAGATAAATCATCAGATTCTAGGTTAACAACCGCACTCGGCTGATTTGCGGCGCTATACGATTGAGAGCTCGAACAAGCGCTGTCATTGCAAAGCGAAACCGTTGAAACTCCTTCTGTCCAGGTTGATGTTGTTATACAGCTATATCTATTACTGTTTATTTCATTAATAACGACATGCTGTCGCGTAATATTCTTCGTGCGCCATTCATCCCCTTTCGCTACATTGACTTGATGAAAACGTTCGCCCGATTCGTAAACTTGGCTAACCGCACCATCATTGTCTTCATCAATTTTTACCTGAATACTTTTATTAGAATCGTTGGTAAAAGTAGCCACAACAACTTCATCATTTCTATTTGATGCTCCAGAGCGAGAGTTCCAGTTTAAACCATTAAACGTTGAGATTGGTGATTCGGTAGAAGTGACAACTAAATCAGGAACCAAAATATTTACAAACCATTCGTAACTATTTGAGGCCACATTACCCGCTTCATCGGTTAAGCGTATTTCTAAACGATTCACATCCGTAGGTGTAACTTCTTCATAAGAAACATCTAACAGATCGCTTGTTAATGGGAAAATCGCCAAACCATCATTAACCTTAATAGCATTAACCCAGTTTTTAATCACTGAACCATTTCTTAAATAACGATATTCCATTATTAGATCACCAGCATCCGAGAAAACACCGGAGCCAGTATTATCAGCAATTGCCATATCAAAAAACATAATTTTCTCATAATCATCACTTTGCCCGATCTGATTAAATTCGAAAGCGCTCCAACTAGTAGTTGGTAACGTAGTTGTCATGTGATCGTTATGATAAACCAGCGTTTCGGTTACTCCGGCATTAGTTAAACGACCTAATGTCAACCAATCAAACTCGGTAGGTGATGTAGTTTCGAAACGGCCATCACGATATGATGGTGTAAAATTAGGCGGCAAATTATCAACATCAACAATATGCTCATACGCGGTTGAGTTACCTGCAACGTCTGTTATCACAACATCTAAGACATTATGTAGATCTGCCAGATTGATAGCTAACGCCCATGACGTTGTATTAACACCCGCATTAACGTCATCTATAGTAATGGATTCGATACCTGAACCTGTTTCTGTGTGAGTTCCAGAAATTGTATAGCTAAAATCATTCACTAACGATGAAGAATCCAAGGTTAGAACAGGCGCTGTATTATCGAAATTAATAGCAAACTGTCTGTAAAATTCATTGCCTACGCTATCAACAGCCATAACACCAACTTGTCTAATACCATCTGAATAGGAGGTCGTTACAATGTCAATAACCTGATTAGCTAAATCGGAAACATTGCCAACAACCGCACCATCAACATCAACGGTTATTGAAACCAAATGTTCATCGGATGAATCAGTATTAAATGTCATTGTTCCACTTTGCCAAGAATTTGTTAATGAATTGTCTGCTATCGTCGGAACAGTATTATCAAAATCAACTGTGAAATCCTTACTGCCAATATTCCCTAATTCGTCTGTTGCTGTAACTGTTATCGTTCTACTACCGTCTTCAAAATCAATTGTATCAATACTAATAGTTGGATCATTAACATTGATAGCATTACCAACATTAACATTATCAACCTCAAATGAAACTTGCGCTATTGCGTTAGTGTCTGTTACAGAAACGGCGAAATCAAATACCCCTGCTTGAACGCTATTATTTTGAGAACTCTCACCAATAACCGGAGCATTACTATCGAAAGATTCGTTTTCTGCACCATCGAACGAGGCGTGAGTATTGTCAGAAATATAAATAACATAAGCGGTTAGGTTATTTAATAAATCGTCACTATAACCGTTATCAATTGCATACCCGTAGATAAATCGGGATAAAGCCGCTCGATATGTATTAGCCTCTAAAGTCATAGTCCCAAAAGTAATAATCCCTTCGGTACCCAAACCGTCAAGAATACCATTGCTTGTTAAATCCTCTATAAAGGCATCAAGAAGCGTTAGTGAGTTATAAAGCTCGCGGTCATTGCCGCTTTCAACGGCCATTGTAGACCAACCAGCTAGCGCTAAACGATGTTTAGTAGCATCATCTAAAGTCAGTGAGTTTAGGTCCTCAGCAATAGGAGTTAATAGAGGAATGAAACCAAACATCGTTGTCATGGCTTCTTCTGCATAAGTATAGGCCGCTAATAACTCAGAGCCAGCAGCTAACTCGTTAAATGCAAATGAAGATTGAAACGCAGATAAAGGGGTCAAATAAATAGAAATATCTTCGTTAGTGAAATTAACAAGAAAATCGATTGGTGTATTAACATCTAAATTAGACCCTTCGGTAATTTCTTTATAAGAGCCGCCACTAACGCGAATTAAGAAATAATTATCGCTAGTTAATATAGGTAGGGAGCATTCACCATTAGCACTCGTAGAGCAGCTAGTAACTAAACCACCTAAAGCGCCAGTACTATAATCAAAAACCTCAATATCAGCCCCGTTGAACAATCCATTAATTTCAACGGTTGGTACATCTATAAACGTTTTTATTTCATAGTTAAAATTTTCTTGATTACCCGCTTCATCACTGATTAGTAAACGTAAAGCACCAACATCATTAATTGAAGAAGAAAGCCAATCGTCACCAAGGAACTCAGTCACTAACGGTACAATATAACGGTCACTATCTGCCTGTGCAGATAAACCACTTAAAGGCACTACTATTTGATTTTCGATAGAAAATGAATATTCTACTGTAATATTTTCACTTTCTGAAAAAACACCATCGCCTACTAGATCCTCTACCTCAACACCGATGAAAGGAATATCCGCTAGACCTAAATCAAACTCAGTAACAGGGGTGTTATTTAGTGATGCGTTTGTAAAGTTAATATATAGCTTTGAGTTATCATAATTATGATCTAACAATGTCTCAGTAACTAGAGTGTCAGCATTTGTTAAAAATACAGCATCTGAATATATTTCTTCAAATACTGGCGAAAATAAATCAACTTGAATTAATACGTTTTGACTGCTTTCATTTCCAAAAGAATCTACGATATCAACCGTTAAGTTATTTTCACCACCAACCAAAGTAATATTAGCAAACCAAGTGTTGTCTTGTGACACTGTAGCATTAACACCCGCAACAGTGACTTCAAAATCACCGGCAGTCTGATCTTGTATAGTGCCAGTGATTTGATAATCTAAATCGTTTGTTAATAAACTTGAAGTAATTTGAATGACTGGCGCGGAATTATCAATATTAAAACTAAAACTTTCTGTATTAATATTTCCGATTGCATCGGTAGCAATAACCGATAATACATGCTCACCATCGTTGTAGGTTGAGCTATCAATTGTTGTTTTAGGATTATTAATATCAGAGGCAGCACCAATGTCGTTATCATTAATTTCAAAACGAGCGGAAGCTAAACCAAGTGGGTCATAGATGATTACGGAATAGTCGAAAATACCGGCAAAAGTAGTGCCCTCAGGATGGTTTGATGTAATAGTTGGTCCAACAGCATCAATCGACTGCGGAGCAGCGCCGCCAAATATTGGGTCGGATGACTCACTATACGCTTGAGCAGCGGCTAGCACATCATCAACGGTTAGGCCGGTTTTGTTAATATCAGTATTGTTAACAACTTTAATAATTGCTGCTGCTATATCTCGTCTATAAGTATGCGCTGAAAATGAGCGAACCCCCATCCCCAAATTAGCCCCATCATTACCGTTCAAAAAACCATCGTTAGTAACATCACGATACAAAATATCGGCAAATTCAATTGACGTATAAGTGGTATGCGGCGAACGATTATTTTCAATAGAAATATCGTGCGTTAGCTGAGAAACAGCAGCGGCATAAAAACCATATAATAAAGAATCAGTCAGTACTGATTCCTCATTTGATGGATCGGTAATATTGGCTGGAAATGTCGAAAGGATATTCAACCCAAGCAATCCCGAAACCGCACTATTAGCGATAGCGATAGCATTCGTAATACCCTCCCCTTCACTGACGTTTTGTTCGAATAGCTTAAACGCTAAATTTGTCCAGGGTGTTACCATTACTTTCACAGGACTACCCGCTTCAAAAAATGTTATTGCCCGTAACTTGTGAGTATCTTTAAGAGTTACCGATATACTTGAAGTTTCTTCGATATAACTACCACCCGTCAACTCAATTAGGATAGGTCTAGAGAGAGAACTTTGAATACTCAAAGAGTAAAACCCTCTATTATCCGTTGTAGTTTGCCCCAACAACTCTCCTTTTTCTCCATCATCGTAGGCATATATAGTAATATTACCGTTGACTATTAAAGCATCAACCGCATTACCTTCAATCGAACCCGTTGGTGGTGGTGGTGGCAAACCTTCCCCTTCCCCGTCTCCACCACCTCCACCACATGAAGCAATACTAACGACTAGTAAAAAACTGATTAAAACCTTCGCTAAAAAATTCATAAAAAAACCCTTTAAAAATAACTTCCATTAATTAAAACTGCACACCAACATTAAAACCAACACCACTTACACCATCATCTAAAGATGATTTGTAAGAAATTCCATAAATTAAATCACCAAAATCAAACTTAGAAATTAACATCATCGAAACGATTAATGCTGTTTGACTGCTTTCAATTGACTCAAATGTCTGAGCCAGAAAACCATTCTGATCGACTAAATGACGATTTGTATATTCTGTATCTGAAAATACCGCCCCAATTCCGAACCACGGTTTGAACGACTTAGACACTCGATAGCGCGATTGATATTGAACAGTGAAATCAATCGACTTCGCTTGCAGACCTATTTCCGAGATAGACGCTGTAAAATCATCGTCAAAACTTCCTAGCTCTACCCACAACCTCGAATCGCGATCGATACGATAAGTAGCAAAAAAATCTAGCGGCTGGAAAACGACCTTTGATTCACTATCACCCTCAGAACTACTTATATAGTAAGAACCGGCCCCTGGATAAAAACCGTATGTGAAATTTTCTGCGGCACCGACAATGGAGGTGGATAAAAAACAAAACGAAAACAAAAATAGTCTCATAGATTCCTTCTTATGATTGATTAGTTAAAACTTAATAGAAGGGACTATAACAAACAAAATAGAAAAGTGACATACAATAATGATAACAAAAACGGCAATATTAAAAAATAACTCATATTGAGAACTGTGTCACAAAGTAATATCTCAAAATGAGGTTATATTTTGAGTTTTTTACTTTCTAGAGCCAGGGCTTTAGTAACGTTAGATGAGTGAATTGTAATGGTGATCGTTACAAATCCGTCAAAGCTGGCGTGATTCAATACTACGGCAGCAGAATGGCTTAAATTCGTACCCTCGTTAGTGTCTCTGACAATATCAACCAATCTTTCCTTATCAACCATATACCGGCGAAGTTTAGCTTTTTTTTCTGCGTTGAACGCGAAATTATTAATAACACTGTCAAACTGCTCGGCTGATAATTTTTTGAGTTTTGGTGATACTTTTTTTAGAGCACCCTGAATTGAATACACTGAAACGCCAAAATGTTCAGCGGCTTCTTTTTGAGACTTACCCAAAACAAGGCAATAGTAAGCTCTCTCATGCTCTTTAGGTGTTAAATTCAGCTGTTCTGAAAGGCTGAGGAAAACAGATTTTTGTATTTTTTTTGTTTTCATTACGAATGAACACCATCAAATAGGCATTAATAATACGGTTTTTTATGCTAAACGATAAGTATAACTAAAAACAACCAAAAACAGAACCGTATTAAAACCAAAATAGAACCAATGTAGAACTAAACCAGATCTGAACTGAAACTATAATAAACCCACACTAAAACCAGACCGGAACCAAAACCAGTTTGGAACTAATATAAAACCAAACCAGAACTAGATTAAAACTACATTCATTGTAGAATTAGTGTACAATGGAACTAGTTCTAATAGAAAATAAAACCATATTCGAACTAGTATTAAAACGGCGCTGGACTGACAAACCAGTTAAACAAAAACAAAAGAGGTAATTAAAATGGCAATAATAACGGTTTTCAATTCCGATGGTGGAGTTGGAAAAACAACGATTGCTTTTTCTCTGGCTGTGGCGCTAGCGACAAACCACAACAAAAGAGTAAAGTTAATCGATGCAGATCCAAACAAAACATCTGGTTCATCAACGTTGAAAGAGTACAGGGACAATTCTCAATATGGGCTATCTACACTTGATGTAGTAAAGGTAAATGGTAATTGCCGCGAAGATATAGAATCATGGGGTGAAATCAATGATTTCGTGATAATAGACTGCGGAGGCCAGGACAATACACAAACTATGCTGTCAGCATTATGTGCATCAGACGCGGCATACGGTGTATTTTCAATTGATGGTATCTCGGAAAAATTTATGGGGGTAATGGATGAACTAATAGAGCAAGCCAATAATTACCGTCGTATGGGAAATAGACCTCAATTAATCACTGGCGGAATTATCAATAAATGCGATCCTATTAAGTTGCATAAACATAACATTGATGCTCGAAAGAACCTTGAAAAGACCAATAATTTAAAACCCTTGAAACAGTGCTTAACTCTATATAGAGCACCATACACAGAGGTTACAAAAGAGGGGGCAGGCATTTGCGAGATAGACCACGAAAAAGCTAATATTGAAATGGGCAATTTACTAAAGGAGACTTGTATCTCATGGTTATAAAAAAACAAGCTAAAAACGCAATGGATGATTTCATTAACAATGCAACAACCAATGGCGAACAAACTGGGACCACATCAGAAGTAGTTCCGAACCAGAACCAAGCTAAAACTGAGAAGGTAAAAGGTACTACAAAAAAGACAAATAAAAAACTATTACTTGACGCTGATGAGTGTGCCAGCTTTACAACTCCGATCAATCTCTATGAATTGTGTGCACTGAGGTATTTGGCAAAAGAAGATGAGCGCTCTATGCGAAAAATGGCTAGGCGTTTGTGGGCAAAATTCATAGTAGAAGAGGCTAATAGAGAAGGTTTTAACCAAGAAAAAGCGGTTGAATTACTAGAAGATAAGGAGATGGGCTATAACGAACAATTTACGAAGTAATTGCTACAGATAACGGATTGGCCGCTATCTTTCCCCAAATTTTGGAGAATATCACATGATAAAAACATATATCAGCAAAAAAGCAGTCCTTTTAAGGACAGAAAAAATCAACGATAAACTATCATTCTTGTACCTAACTATTCGCATCACCGAAGCCTTCAGAGTCAAACATCTAGCATACTCATACAAACAAAAAATTGGGGATAGGCTTTATTTAAAGGCGGTACTCACAACATAAACATCGAAACACAAATTCAAATACAATAGCCTTATTAATCGAACTTTTTAAGGCTATTTTCATGGCTTCCGACAGAAACAACCAAAATTTTAAACGTATAAAAGCAGCCTTAAAACTATCCGATGACCAAATAGTTCAAATATTCTCATTTACAGAATGCTCGATTTCTAAATCAAAAGCCCATTCATGGAGTCTTGGTAAGAACTCAACACGTATTATTGACGGGATAGAAGTTCGGAAAATGCAAAAAATGACGAACTTTGAGTTTGATATGTTTTGTAAAGGATTACCAGATTACCTTTCCTGATTAACATTTTTTCAGTGTTTAAACTTGACTCGATGATTGGTTGTTAGTTGCCAAAGCAATCGAGTAGGAGCGTAGGCAGCGTGTTTTTTGCTGACTAGGCGATTTTATCTCGACCCCAAGAGCGTAGCGATTGGATGGCTAACAGTAACTTTGATATTTCAAGTTGTATGAAAAATTCTCGATTTATCGAGGCTTAGTAAAGATCAGTTTATATCTTTACTATAAGTATCCTTTGCGCTTCGTCTTGCGCTAATATCTTAAAAATACTAGAACGTAAAATACTTGGCTATCGGAAAGATAAAATACGTCTGAAAAGGTGCCAAAAATGACGTTTAAAGGGTTTTACCTATAAGTGTGCATGACAAACCCAATTGCCACGTATTAAGCTCTTATGTGGGAGGAGAGACGCCAAGCGCATGAGCGTAAATGGGGTACTTCTTTAAGATAAGGTTTTTTAGCTCGTGTATTGTTTTTTGTGGGTGTGATGCTTGAAGGGATGCAAGCAATTGTATGGCTTCTCGTTTGAAATCTTCGTTTTTAGCTTTTTCTTGATTTTTTCTAAAGCTTTCTTGTTTTTGCTTTTTAAAGCGTTTTGTATGTTCTTTTTGAACGATGTATAAATGTCGATCTGCTTTTTTTTCTGCGGCTCTCGCAGTTTCAAATTCAGATGTATTGGGCCGAGCCAAGCGGCTCTTGTCGTTACTTAACTTCCGTTCAATTTCGGCATCAAGCTGACTGCGCGTTATTCTAGCCAATTCAAAGGCTTTTCGAGAAATAAATATCTCACAATATTTTTGCTCAGGATTTAACTTACTTTTTCGATACTTAACTCTTAAAAGGTCCGTTATCCTGTACAGTGATAAAAATCTTGAACCACGAGCAACCGATAGATAGGTTGCCATTTCTTCAACTCTTGACAAGTTGACGTAGCACTTGAACCAGTTTCGATCTTTATTTGCGGTCAGATTAACCGTTGAGAACAATACAATCCAAGCCGCAATATCACGTTCAATACCAATCCGAGTTCGATAACTATGGCCTGTTGTCCGATGAATTGCGTTTGTATGGTTTGAATTAACGACTAGAGAAGCGTTACCAATTGCTTTTTCGATTATTTCGCCATGATAAGCCGATTTACCGATGTAGCGGCGAATCCGTTTCCGAACTTCTTTGAAATCAATATGAGGATTATTACAAGCAACAGTACCTTTGGCGCGACCTTTGGGCCGATTGTTAACTTTTGGGGTATCTAAAGCCCCAAAGGTTAAATCATCAATTATTGCTGTCGATTGTTCAATCACAGTCTTAAACGCTTCCTTTTTTATCTTTATTATTTGCAAAAGGGAATACGTTCAACTACAATAAATGCAGACGATTGATGAAACGATCCCTACCTGACCACTCGATAAAGTGGTTATTAAAAAAACCTGCTTTTGGTGAGCGGGTTTTTTTTGTCTAAAATTTAGTTCTACGCGCTATTAATACCTCATTAAAGCTATTTCCAATTGCCCTTAATCAAAGAGCTAAGTGACTAGAAAAATAGTAATTGCGTCCGAGTA
>Ga0256845_1001085_pt1 | contig 23015 bp, 23 predicted proteins | sample RiftiametaG_FD_189101 | JGI IMG/M metagenome (GOLD analysis project Ga0256845, IMG submission 189101) | Tube worm associated microbial communities from hydrothermal vent at the East Pacific Rise, Pacific Ocean - Riftia | ecosystem: Host-associated > Annelida > Integument > Unclassified ... | reverse complement strand
ATTTTTCTCGTTCTTGGGTTGCAGATACTATCTGCAAAGCTTTGGTGACTTGTTTTTCGCATAGCATAAAGATACAAAATTTTGGAAAAATAAACTACTCACCTTGCAACGGTCTTTATTCGTTCCCAATCTTTCCGATAAAAAAAATCGGAAAGGATTTCCACTTCTATCCCTAAGCCAAAAAACCTTTTGACATCCACGTTGTTATTTTTAAGGATTTTGTATCTTAGCAGTCATGAATTTTATGATGCCCGTATTTCTGTTTTTTTCGGTTTTAATTATAGCACCAATAATTATTCATTTTTTGAATTTTCAGCGACCCAAAAAAATGCTGTTCTCTCGATTGGATTTTATCCAACAGATAGAAAAAAAGAATAAAAATATCCGTAATATTAAGAAATGGTTTATTCTACTGAGTAGAGTTTTAGTAGTATTGGCGTTGGTTATAGCTTTTTCAGTCCCTTTTTGGAACAATGAAAAAACACCATCAAAATCCAACCATATTACATTCTTATGGGATGCAAACCCTAGATTAGCCGTAGTAGAAGAAAATATTACTGCCAAACAACGAGGGGATGATTTTATAGCCAAGTATTTACAACAAAATCCTAACTATTCTTATCGTTTTGCCACACCTAACAAAAGCTTGAATTATTTCACCTCATCTACCTATGTGCAAGATAAACTCAGTGATGTATCAATAGCAAGAGAAACTATTCATCAGCCAAATGACTTACTGAAAAAATTAAAAATTGCCCAAAAAGTAGAAGAAGAATCTGTTTATATCCTTAGTGATTTTCATCGTAATATAAACCTAGACTCATTACCCAAAGAAGAAAGTATAAGTTTAATAAAAGTAGCTAAGCCTCTTTCTCAAAATGTATTTGTAGACACAGTCTACGTAGAGCAGCAAGGGGATCAAAAAATACTACTGACCAGAATAAAATCAGTAGGGAGTGATGCAAAAGGAATAAGTGTGCAACTTTTTATTAATGAAGCCTTACAAGGTACTCATAGTATAGATATTCAAAAAGAAGGAATTACAACATTAAAATTTGATTATACATCAAATGGAACTTGGCAAGAAGCTAAAATCATTATTAGCGATGAATATGGAGATTTTGACAATGATTTTTATGTAATGATTCCACCTAAACAATCGTTTAGTGTTGGGATTATTTCTAACTCTTGGGTAGGAGAGAGGGTGAAGAAAATGCTCTATCTTGAACCTAAGTATAAAGCATCTTTATGGAATAACAATACAATAGACTATCAAGGATTAGAAAAGTGCAATAGCATTATTTGGGAGCTCTCTAAAAATCACCAATATGATTTAGGCTTAGCCGAACGCTTGGAGGATTTAAGTAAACCTTTAATCTTAATTCCTAATAGTAGCACGTCTTTGGAAGAATATAAAGAAGTATTAATGAGGCTAGGGCAAAGTGTGAGTATTAGTAAAAGTACTTATGCCACTCAAGAATTAGACCCAATACGTGAAGCCAAAGGATTGTTTAGTGAAGTTTTTAAGAAGCTAGACGAAAGGGTTAAAATGCCTAAAGTCAAAGCACTTTTTACCTTTCGAGATAAGCGAACAGGAGAACTATTTATAAATAATCAAACAGTACTTCACAAAGCAAACCAAGCTTATATTTTTAGTTTTGCATTCAATGACAACAAAAAATTATTTGGACACGCTCTAGTATTACCACTTGTATACGAAATGCTTAATAGCCTGCATGAACAAAGCACTGACGTGTATTATAGTAGGTCTACTAGTCAGATGAAAATTTCCTTACCCCCTGAAGTGAAAGTATCTCAAGTGAAAACACGTCATAAAAATATAGTTTACAGCAAAGTAACAAATGGGATTTGGTTAGATGATGTTTCGGGATTAAGCAAAGGTTTTCATACACTGAGCTTAGGTGATTCTGTTGAGCAAAAAGTAGCAATCAATATTCCCAAAAAAGAGTCTACGGTAAACTATTATACGGAAAAAGAATTACAAAACTTCGTTAAGAAAAATAAAAACTGGACATACTTATCTTTGCAAGACCAAGAGCTTGTTGAGAATTTTATCGCAAGTCAACATCAAAAAAAGTTTCCTTTATGGAAATATTGTATCATATTAGCATTAATGTTTATTTTGATTGAAATCTTGTTGATAAGAACCCTGCCATGATGATTCTCATTAAAGACACTTTAGTAAAAGACACGAAGTCTAAACATCACAATCAAAAAGTAGATGTATTGATTGAAGACGGACTTATTAAGCAAATAGGATCTGAAATTAGTAGTAAAGATACTCAGGTGATTGATGCCAAAGGTACAGTATTGAGTACAGGATTCTTGGATGTCGGTACAACTCTTAACGAACCGGGATATGAACATAAGGAAACATTGGCTAACCTATGTCAATCAGCACAAGCTGGAGGTTATACTCATTTGGGGGTGTTCTCAAACACAAAACCTATTATCCAACACAGACAGCAAGTAGCAGCATTAAAAAAAGCGAGTAACGCAGTTAATATTATTCCTATCCCAGCACTTACGGAAGACAATAAAGGAACGCACTTGGCGGAGATGTTGGATATGTCTGAAGAGGGTGTAAATGTTTTTAGCGATGGCAAATATAGTGTTTGGCATCCTGGGATTATGATGAAATCCTTACAATATCTACAAAAAATAGATGGCTTGGTAATTCAGAAACCTTTTGATAAGTATTTGTCAAAAGATGGGCAAATGCACGAAGCTTATCAAAGTACTATAACAGGTTTAAAAGGTATTCCTTCTATTTCAGAAACCATTACAATACAGCGAGATATTGAATTACTTCGCTACACAGGAGGTAAATTACATTTCCATACAATATCTACAAAAGAGTCGGTTAGGATTATAGCTGATGCTAAAAAAGAAGGTTTAGAAGTGACTTGTGACGTTAGTGTTTTTCACTTAGCTTATACCGACGAAGCCATTGCTGATTTTGATACAAACTTTAAATTGAACCCACCATTACGAGAAGAAGAAGATAAACAAGTACTTATCGCAGGAGTTTTAGATGGCACAATAGATTATATTGTTTCTATGCACCAAGCTCAAGAAGAAGAAGCCAAAAAGCTTGAATTCAATTATGCAGATGAGGGAGCTATTTCTTTGGAAACAGTTTTTTCTTTATTGATTGATGTATTTGGGAATAAAACGGAAGAAATTCTGTCTAAACTCAAAGCTTACCAAATGTTAGGTTTAGAAATGCCTATTATTGAAGAAGGGGCAACTGCCAATCTTGTAGTATTGGATTTTGACAAAAAATGGAAATATACCAAATCATTGTCTAGGTCGTCTAATTCACCGTTATTGGGTAAGGGATTAAAAGGAAAAGTACTTTACACAATTTTGAATGACAATGTTTATGAAGTACTTTAAGAATGTTTTTGTTCAGACGGGGTTCTTTGCTGGAGTCGCTTCTGGGATTGTTACAATTGTTTTGTTTTTATTATTTCGTTACACAGGATCTGGGATTTTTGACGGAATTTTTACAGTCGATTTCTTTATTACATTTCCATTTATCGTTGCCTGTTTGTATTATATCCGTAAAAGAAGAGATGAGTTACGCATTTGGCAATCAATTGTTTTGGGTGCTGTAACGGTTTTTACCTCCCTAGCATTTTATATGATATTTGTATTGGTTTTTACTGAGTTTATAGACCCAAATTATTTTGCAGAGAGTATTCTTCTGAAATTAAAAGAACTAAAAGAGATAGAAGTAGCAATGAGTTCTTCGGAGGAGTATAAAGAAGAATTTGCAAATAAATATCCTGAAATGAAAGCAATGATAAAATCCTTAAGTATAGGAAGTTTGTTGGTTGGGAAACTTATTTTTCATACAATTGCAGGTACGATTTACACTTTATTTATGGCAATTCTATTCAGGAAATAATGGACAAAAAACCTACATTAGATATATCAGTAGTTATCCCTTTGTATAATGAGGAAGAATCATTGCCTGAATTGTGCGACTGGATTCACCGTGTAATGATTGAGCATAATTTCTCGTATGAAGTACTTTTGATTGATGATGGAAGCAAGGATGGCTCTTGGGACGTTGTTACTCAGCTACATAATAAATACAAAGAGATTAAAGGAATTCAGTTCAATCGGAATTATGGAAAGTCGGCGGCTTTACATACAGGTTTTCAAGAAACTAAAGGAGATGTAATCATGACGATGGATGCTGACTTGCAAGACAGCCCAGATGAAATTCCTGATTTGTACACAATGATTAAAGAAGAGGGTTATGACCTTGTGTCTGGATGGAAAAAGAAACGCTACGACCCACTTTCTAAAACGATTCCTACAAAATTATTTAATGGCGTTACCCGTATGATGTCTGGTATTAAACTCAATGATTTTAATTGTGGCTTAAAAGCATATAGTCATAGAGTTACCAAAAGTATTGAAATTTATGGTGATATGCACCGTTTTATTCCTGTGATTGCCAAATGGGCAGGATTTACTAAAATCGGAGAAAAAGAAGTAGAACACCGTGCTCGCCAATATGGAGTTTCTAAATTTGGCTTAGAGCGATTTATTCATGGTTTTTTGGACTTGATGTCGATTACTTTTGTATCGAAATTCAAAAAGCGACCAATGCACTTTTTTGGTAGTATTGGTACAATTAGTTTAATGTTGAGCTTCTTTATAGTCTTGTACCTCATTGGAGAAACAATATACAGTAAATGGTTTGGTTATGGAGAGGTAAGAGAGTTAACCAATAATCCCTCTTTCTTTATTGCTCTTACAGGTTTGGTGATAGGTATGCAGTTATTTATTGCAGGCTTCTTAGGAGAGATGATCCAATTGAATAGTCGTAGCCAAGATTATCTCATTCGTGACAAATGCGGTCTCTCCGACTGATTTATCTTAACAAATAATATTTTACAGTCATTTATAAACGTGCCCCTAAGATATTTTTGTACCTTTGTATTCACATTAATTTGAGCTTAATAGCTTACACTTAACATGGAAGAACAATTAGAATTCAGAAATAAGCCAGTTACTAAGTCGGCAATTGTATTTATCATCATACATTTAATACCATTATTGGCATTGTTTACAGGTGTTACAGCTTATGATTGGACGGTATGTGTACTTTTCTATTTCTTTAGAATGTTTTGGATTACTGGTGGTTATCACCGTTATTTTGCCCATAATGCTTATTCTACCTCTCGTGTTTTTCAATTTATCATTGCTTTTTTTGCACAAACATCTTTACAAAAAGGAGCTTTGTGGTGGGCAGCACATCATCGTATACATCACGCTACTAGCGATACAGTAAAGGATCCACACTCTATGAAACTGTATGGTTTTTGGTATTCGCATTTAGGTTGGATTTTAGGACCTGATTACAAAGAAACCGAAACAGGGTTGATTCAAGATTTTGCCAAATACCCAGAATTAAGATGGTTGAATAAATATCATGCAGTACCACCAATTATTCTAGCAATTGTTATTTATATCCTAGGAGGATTTGTGAATCATATTGGCGATGCTTCTTCTTTTTTAGGTTATGAGTTTTTTACAAGAGGAGCTACTTCTTCTTTGTTGATTGGGTTCTTTTTGAGTACAGTGGTTTTGTATCACGGTACATTCTCTATTAACTCAATTATGCATAAAGTAGGTAATAAACGGTATGAAACAGGTGATGAATCTAAAAATAGCTTTATTCTTGCTTTAGTGACATTAGGAGAGGGATGGCACAATAATCATCATTATTACCAAGTAGCTGCTCGTCAAGGGTTTTTTTGGTGGGAAATAGACATTACATTTTATATCTTAAAGATATTGTCTTGGTTAGGTATTGTGTGGGATCTGAAAGGAGTCCCTACTAATGTTAGAGATTCTAAGAGTTTAGCGGAAGCGAGAACAAAAGGATCTATAATGTAAGGGTTGAAGATTTTTTTTACTTTATTAAAGAAGTAAAAATTAAAAGTCCCAATAGGCATCGTGTCTGTTGGGACTTTTTTATTGACTCTCGTTTGTATGCTAACAGATATCACACTATTTTTGGATATGACAGCTACAATTGATAATGAAAACATCTGGCATCCTTTTTCTTCGCTAAAGCAAAAGGATAATATAAAAATAAAAAAAGGCTTAGGTGCAAGCTTGTATACCGAGTCGGGAGATGAGATTATAGATGCTGTTTCGTCTTGGTGGGTCAATATACATGGACATGCTAGACAAGAACTAGCAGATGTTTTGTACGAGCAAGCTCAGCAACTTGAGCATACTATTTTTGCAGGGTTTACACATCAGCCAGCAATTGATATTACAAAGGGGTTGTTAGAAGTTTTACCTGATTTTAAACGTGTTTTTTTCTCTGACAATGGAAGTACTGCAGTAGAGGTGGGGCTTAAAATGGCTTTGCAATATTGGCATAACTTAGGAACTCCTAAAACCAAGATCATTAGTGTAGAAGGTGGTTATCATGGTGATACTTTTGGAAGTATGTCTATCGCAGGGAAAAGTAGTTTTTTTGAACCGTTTAATGATTTAATGTTTGATGTATTACAGATTCCTTTACCAGATAACGATCAAGTAATAGAGCAGTTTAAGGACTTGGTGAAAGATAAAGATGTAGCTATTTTTGTATATGAACCTCTGTTACAAGGTGCAGCAGGAATGCGAATTTATCCGAAAGAAATTTTGGATGAGTTGTTGGGTATAGCCAAAGCCTATGATGTGATTTGTATAGCAGATGAGGTGCTAACAGGGTTTGGGAGGACGGGAAAGAATTTCTGTTCAGATTACATGAAAAATAAACCAGACATTATAGCCTTGTCAAAAGGGATTACGGGAGGGTTTATGCCTTTAGGTGTTACTTTGTGTAATACTAAAATAGAGTCTGCCTATGACAATGCTGAAGCCACAAAGATATTTTATCATGGACATTCTTACACTGCTAATGCTTTGTCTTGTGCGGTAGCCGTTAAGAGTTTAGAAATTTTGCGTTCTTCACAATGTCAAGCTGATATTGTTAGAATAAGCGAATTTCATAATGGATTTATGGACAGGATAAAAACCCACCCTCAAGTAAAATCTGTTAATACTTTAGGAACTGTTTTATCGGTAGAAATTAAAACAGAAGGAGAAAGTTCTTATTTTAATAATATTAAAGAATTTATATATAAAATAGGATTGAAAGAAGGAGTATTGCTACGTCCTTTGGGGAATGTGATGTATTTGATTCCGCCTTATGTAATTACTGATGAACAACTAAAAAAATGCTATTCGGTAATGAAGAAAGTACTTGATGAGTTAAAACATATAAATTGAAGATGAAAGGAAATTCAATTTGTGAATTGTTTGGGGTTCGATATCCAATTATCCAAGGCGGAATGGTTTGGTGCAGTGGTTGGGAATTAGCATCAGCAGTGAGTAATGCTGGAGGGTTGGGTTTAATTGGTGCAGGCTCTATGTATCCTGACGTTTTGAGAGGGCATATTCAGAAATGTAAGTCTGCCACAAATAAACCTTTTGGTGTAAACCTACCTTTACTTTATCCTGATATTGATCAACATATTCAAATTATTTTGGAAGAAAAGATTAAAATTGTTTTTACTTCAGCAGGAAATCCTAAAACTTGGACAAAAATCTTAAAAGACAATAATGTTACAGTTGTACACGTAGTGTCGAGTAGCTATTTTGCTCTTAAAGCAAGTGGTGCAGGAGTTGATGCCATAGTTGCGGAAGGATTTGAGGCAGGAGGTCACAATGGCAGAGAAGAGACTACCACTTTATGCCTTGTGCCAATGGTACGGAAAGTAATTAATATTCCACTTATTGCTGCGGGAGGTATTGCTAGCGGAGAAGCAATTGTATCTATGGTAGCTTTAGGAGCTGATGCAGTGCAAATAGGTTCATTGTTTGCGGCAAGTAAAGAATCTTCTGCGCATATTGATTTTAAACAAAAAATCATTGATACCCAAGAAGGAGGAACTCAGTTATCGTTGAAGCAATTAGCACCTGTTCGGTTAATTAAAAATGAGTTTTACGAACAGATACAAGCTAGTGGTCAAGATAAAGAAGTGTTAAAAATATTATTAGGTAAAGGAAGGGCAAAGAAAGGGATGTTTGAAGGAGATATGACAGAGGGGGAATTAGAGATTGGACAAGTGAGCGGAATGATTGACGAGATAAAGGATGTTAAACAAATTTTTAATACCTTGATAGAGGAGTATGAAAAAGGACAACAAAACATATTAGACCTATGAGAATATCATATAATTCCCCTGTTGTATTAACCTTTGCTATCTTGTCTTTATTAGAGTTATTGGTACAAGAGTTTATTAATCCAGGTGTCAAGCAATTGTTTGTCGTTTCTAGTTTTGAGTTTTCTAGCTTCCTTAGTTACTTTCAATTGACTAGCCATATTTTTGGGCATGCCAATTGGGAGCATTATATTGCTAATTTTTCGTTTATATTATTGTTAGGACCATTAATTGAAGAGAAGTACGGTTCGTTTAAAGTGATACTTCTTATCTTTTTTACGTCATTGATAACGGGAGCTCTCTTTCTAATTGCCTTTGATGGTGGCTTACTTGGAGCAAGTGGAGTCGTGTTTATGTTCATTATATTGAGTTCTTTTACCCGCTATCAAGGGCGTAAGATACCACTTACTTTTATCCTTGTAGCTGCAATTTTTTTAGGAAAAGAAGTATATAATTCATTTGCTGACAATCATATATCAGAATTTGCTCATATATTGGGCGGTATTTGCGGTGCGGTATTTGGATTTTACCTAACGCCTCCCATTACAGATCAATCAGAGATGGAGAAAGGCAACCAGCTAGACTTAATTAAAAAACGAAAAGCAGTAATCCTACAGGACAAAAATAATAGCGAAGAAAATAACGATGGTAGATAAAATAATAGAAAAACTTAAAAACAAAGCTTGTGTAAAACAAGATGCTTATGATGTGACTCAAAAGGTGTTTGCCGAGGTGAGGACTATTATCAATGAGATTGCAGATGAGATTAATAAGAAAAAAAATTTTTCTGATAGCAGAGTAACTATTGAAGTAAAAGAAGTTGATGAATTTGAATTTCAATTACATATTGGTAGCGATTTATTATCCTTTATTTTACAATCTAATGTAGTCGCTTTCCCATCTGACCACTCAGTATATAAGCAGAAATACGTTAAAAAGGATAATAATAAAGCATTCTTTGGCCAAATTATGGTGTATAATTATATGGCGGACACTGTCAAATATAAGCGCCATGGAGATGTCGGTTATCTAATAGAACGGATTTTTGTAAACGTAGATGAGAAATTCTATGTAGAAGGGATGAAGAACTTAAACTTTTCTTATCTAGACTTAAGCCATAACGATATTACTAAAGAAGTACTTACAGAATTACTAGAAGAAGCGATTCTTATGGCGATTGATACAGATTTGGTAAGTACATCTTATGAAGAAAACTTTGTAATGACACTACAACAAAAATACAATAGCCGAAGCATCAAAGCGGGAAAAAAAGTAGGATTTCAGATGAGTCACCAGAGAGAGTTTAAATAAGAGACTGACAAAAAGTCATTTTTTAAGTAATGGCATAGCTCTTGTTAAAAGAGGAGTAAATAAGAATTAAAATAATTATGCAAGAAAAAGGTAAAATCTCGATTCACTCAGAGAATATATTTCCAATCATTAAAAAGTTTTTATACTCAGATAATGAGATCTTTTTAAGAGAATTAGTATCCAACGCAGTAGACGCTACCCAAAAAATCAAACACCTTGTTTCGATTGGTGAGGCAGATACTGAACTTGGCGAATTAAAAGTAAAGGTGTCATTTGACAAAGAAGCAAAAACTATCATCATCAAAGACCAAGGAATTGGGATGACGGCTGAAGAGATTAAAAAATACATCAATCAAATCGCTTTTTCTGGAGCTACTGAGTTTGTAGAAAAATACAAAGACAAATCAGAAGCGGATACACAACAAATTATTGGACACTTTGGATTAGGATTTTACTCTTCATATATGGTAGCAGATACCGTAGAGATTATTACTAAATCGTACAAAGATGAGCCAGCAGCTCGTTGGACCTGTGACGGATCTACTGAATTTGAAATTACAGAATCGGACAAAACAGAAAGAGGAACAGAAATTATTCTTCATATTAGTGAAGAAGGAGAAGAATTTTTAAATGACCTTAGGCTAAAAGGAATTTTAGATAAATACTGTAAATTTTTACCGATAGAAATTGAGTTTCAAGACAATGTAGTTAATAACCCTAGTCCTATCTGGGCAAAATCGCCTAGCGAACTCAAAGATGAAGATTATATTAATTTCTACAAAGAATTGTATCCAATGGCAGGCGATCCATTATTCTGGATTCACCTTAATGTAGATTACCCATTTAACCTTACCGGAGTTTTGTATTTCCCAAAGCTCAAGCAAGATTTTGAAATCACCAAAAACAAAATTCACTTATATTCTCGTCAAGTATTCATCACAGATGAAGTAAAAGACGTAGTGCCAGAGTTTTTGATGTTGCTTCATGGCGTGATTGACTCACCAGATATCCCGCTTAATGTTTCTAGAAGCTTCTTGCAAGCAGATGGGAATGTGCGTAAAATTAACTCGCACATCACCAAAAAAGTATCTGATAAGCTAAATGAGATTTTTAAAAAAGACCGTAAAGCATTCGAAGAAAAATGGAATGACATTGCTGTATTTGTAAAATACGGAATGCTTAGCGAAGATAAATTTTATGACAAAGCAAATAAAGTTTGTTTACTCAAAAACACAGAAGGAGAATTTTCTACAATTGAAGAGTACTTAGAAAAGATAAGTGCTAATCAAACAGATAAAGATGGAAAAAAAGTAATTCTTTATACCTCTAACCCCGATACACAAGCATCATTTATACAATCAGCCAGAAACAAATCTTATGATGTATTAGTGCTGGATCATGTTATTGACAGCCATTTTATAGGCGTGTTAGAACAAAAATTAGAAAACGTTTCATTGAAAAGAATCGATTCGGAATCGGTAGAGAAGCTAGTAGACAAAGGAGAGACCTTAGAAACCGTTTTAAGTGAAAGCGAAACAGAAAAAGTAAAAAAGATATTTGAAGACGTTATCAATGACACACACAAAACAGTGGTGATTGAAGCAATGGACTCAAAAGAAACTCCAGTTAGCATTGTGTTGCCAGAGTTTATGCGCCGCATGAAAGACATGCAAATGGCAGGAGGTAATCAAATGATGTTTGGCGATATGCCAGAAGCTTATCAAGTGATTATCAACGGAAACCATCCGCTTATTCAGAAAATAATTAAAGCTGAAGAAAAGGACTCAAAAGCCTTTGTCTCACAAGCTTACGATTTGGCACAGTTGTCACAAGGGATGCTTACAGGTACAAACTTGTCAGACTTTATTAACAGAAGCGTAGAGCTAATTGGCTAATAATTAGTCCTCATTATATTTAGAAAAAAGGTGTTACAGAGATGTGACACCTTTTTTAGTTTTATGTTTTGTCAGTCTGAGTTTGTCAAAATAGAATTTTGACTAATACCAGTTTAACTATAATATGAGTCTAATTTAGATTGAATTGTTTTTTGCAATATCGAGGAAAAATGATTTAGCATAACTGGTTAAGGTAAATTATTTTAACGAAGAGAGTGTAAAAACAAACAGGATAAATGACTTATCTTATAGTTAAACTGGTATAATTCCTTTCTGTTTTATGTTATTTGTATAATGACGGGCAAGATGCCCTTGGTTACTGTAATACCATTTTGATCGTAATATGCGTCTAGATTAGATTGAATTGTTTTTTGCATTATTAAGGCAAAATAATTTAGCATAACTAGTTACGGTAGATTATTTTAACAAAGAGAATGTGAAAAACAAATAAGATAATTGACGTAGATTATAGTCAATATGGTATTAGATATATCAGGATTTTGAAAACCTCTACCTCTCAGCTACTCTTAATCTACGCTTACCGTTTAAAGAAAAGACCCACCACGTAGGTTAAGAGTCGGGTACAGCCACTTGTTGTTGCCTCTAAGCCATTTGACCGCCACAACTAGAGCCAGCACCAGCCGTGCATCCATAGCAATGTTGGTTGATGATAATCTCTCTACTCACCAATTTCTGAACATCAAAATCAGCAATGTGCTGAGGAGATTTGAGCTTAAGTTCTAGCATTTGATTAAAATCACAATCATACAAAAAACCATTCCAGCCAATTGAAACAGTGTTTCGGCACATCACACCCGCTGCTGCATTAGGATTAAAAGCATTAACTAACTCTCCTAAATATTCATCATATTTATTGGTGCTCAATAAATAATCCAAAAAACGACTTACGGGAAGGTTAGTGATTGCTAACAAGTGATTGAAGCTAATAGCATATTTACTGCTTAACTTTCTTTTGAATTCAGACTCCAACGACTCTTGATTACTAGGCAAGAAAGCTCCCGAAGGGTTGTATACCAAGTCCAGAATTAAGCCAGTATTAGGCATTCCATAACCAACTGCATTAAGCATTTGCAAAGCTTTGATAGATTTCTCAAAGACACCTTCTCCACGTTGAGCATCCGTTCTAGTAGCGGTAAATGAAGGCAGGGAAGAAACTACTTGTACTTTGTGCTTTTTGAAAAAGGCTGGTAAATCGTGGTATTTAGGATTGGCAACAATAATGGTGAGGTTACAACGCACGATGATGTTCCTCCCGAGTTTTGAAACACCTTCTACAAACCACCTAAAATTGGAGTTCATTTCTGGAGCTCCCCCAGTCAAATCTACCGTTGTGATATTTGTTTTTGCCAAAGCATCTAGGCACTGTTGCATCGTTGCTTTTGTCATGATTTCCTTTCGGTCTGGACCTGCGTCTACATGGCAATGTTTGCAAACTTGGTTACACATCTTACCTACATTAACTTGAAAAACATCTAAGCTAGTAGGCTTTAGTGGAAGCAAACCGATTTCTTTTAATTTCTCTCCAAAAGTTGGAAGCCCAACACCGTGTCCTTCACTTCCGCTAAGGATTTTTACCTGTTTGTTTGCATGAGCTAGCTCGCTTTGTCTTCTTAATAAGCTTTTTTTCATGCTTCAATTACATTGTTAAGTCTTTGACTTTATTCATCATTTGTACACCATGGACCAAAGTTGCACCACTTCTAATGGCTGCCGCTACATGTACTGCTTCCATCATTTCTTCTTCGTCACATCCTTTTTGTACGCAGTCTTTGCTATAAGCATCTATGCAATAAGGGCAGGACTCACTATGGGAAACAGCCAAAGCTATCAAAGCCTTTTCTCGTGCCGTAAGTGCACCGTCTTTGAATACGTTTCCGTAATAGTCAAAATACTTATCACCTAGTTCTTTTTGGAATTCAGTGATGTTTCCGAATTTTTTTAAATCTTCTGGATTATAATATGATTTTTCACTCATGTAAACTAGTTTTTTTTAGGTGCAAAGGTATAAATATAGCAATATTTGTACTGTCCTGAGGTCGACAAGAGAGAATATATGTCTTGTCTTATTATATTCATAGGCATTTACATACAAAAGTTTCTTTTTTTTCGTTAAAATTGTAATTAGAATTAGATTATAATTATAATTATAAAAAAAAATGAAAAAACTATTTTTATTAATAACTGGGGTTGTATTGTTTACTGCTTGTACAAAGAAACAATGTACTAAAAAGAGTCATAAATCAGGTGAGGAAAAAGCGTTACTTAATGTAGGTGGAGATGAGGTGAATAACAGTGAGTTTAAGTACTTTTACGAAAAAAATAATAGAGAAGATAGTGATTACTCTAAAGAAAGTTTAGATAATTACTTGAAATTATTTGAAATTTTCAAATTAAAAGTAGTTGAGGCAAAAGCACAAGGTTTAGATACCTTAAAAAGTTTCACAGCAGAGTTTGAAGGTTATAGAAAGAAATTAGCGCTACCTTATCTTACTGAGGGGGATTTTAATGAAAAATTAGCAAAAGAGGCGCATAGTCGCTCTAAAGAAGAGGTGCGCACGTCACATATACTTATTTTGCTTTCTCCAGAAGCTGACCCAGCAGATACTTTAGTGGCTTACAATAAACTTAAGGTAGTACTTAATCAAATTAAGTCGGGTGCTGATTTTGGTGAGATGGCTATAAAATATTCGGAAGATAAATCGGCACAAATGGAAGATGCACCCCGTGGTTATAAAGGTGACTTGGGTTACTTCTCTACCTTGTCATTAGTCTATAATTACGAAAATGCAATGTATAATACTCCTGTTGGGAAAGTATCTAGCATATTCCGTACTGAGTTTGGCTACCATATTCTGAAAGTAACGGATAGACGAGAGTCGGATGGAGAAATAACAGTAGCTCACATTTTAGTACGTAAGTCTAAAGATACAACAGCCACAGCTATTGCTAGGAAGAAGAAAAAAATAAATGATATCTATGCAGAGTTACAAAGCGGTAAAAACTGGGACGATGTTTGTGCCTCGTATAGTGAACATGAGCAAACTAAGTTTAAAGGAGGTAAATTATCTCCATTTACAAAAGGAGCTTACAAAGGAATTCCAGAGTTTACAAAAATGGCATTTAAACTAGAAAATACTGGGGATTATTCTAAACCTGTAGAAACAGAGCATAGTTGGCATATCATTAAACTCATTAATAGGTTAAAAAACACTTCTTTTGAGGATGTTAAAAAAGATTATATCCAAAGAGTACGTGCCAAGCCTCGTGCTCAGTTGGATAAAAAAGCATTGACCCAAAGGTTAAAAAGAAGTAACCAGTTCAAAGAGGATATGAAAGTGAAAATAGTTGCTTTTGAAGGTATTGATGAAAGTCTGAAAAGTGGAAAATGGGATTTTGAGAAAGAAAATCAAACTAATACTTTAGGCTTGTTTACGTTCAATAGTGATGAAACATATTTTGTAGCTGATTTTTATGGTTACGTTGTTGATAATCAGAAGTCTAAGCCTGCTGAAATCTCTTTGCAATACTTGATTAATAATTATTACGATAATTATGTAGCAGAGAAGTTATTAGAATACGAAGAAAGCCATTTAGCTGAAAAGCATTTTGACTATAAAATGTTGGTACAAGAATACCATGATGGAATTTTGTTATTTGATTTAATGAAAAAAGATGTTTGGGACAAAGCCCAAGCAGATACTGTGGCATTAAAATCTCAGTATGCTACTAACAAGGGCAAATACCAATGGAAAGAGCGTATAGAAGCAACGGTATATACATTAAGAGACGCAAAAGATAAAGAAGAGTTATTGACTTTATTAGCGAAAGGGACTAGTAGTGAAGAGATTAAACAAAGTTTTAGAAAACGGTCTCCTCTAGCACTTCAAGTAAAGGAAGGGAAATATGAAAAAGGAAGCTCACCTCTTATTAGAAAAATTGATTGGAGTAAAAATCTAAATATCATAGATGATGTAGAAAAGAAAAAAACAATTGTGGTAGTAACAAAAAATCACCTTGATGCAGGTCAAAAAAGCTATGCAGAAGCAAAAGGGTTAGTTATTTCTCATTACCAAGATGTTTTAGAAAAAGAATGGATTAAACAATTAAGAAAGAAACATTCTGTCTCTGTTAATCAAACTGAGTACGCTAAATTAATCAAATGATCTTGAGACAAGTTATTTATATATTGTCGGCATTAATTATTCTTGTGTCATGCAAGTCACATAAGGAGAATGATTTGGCTTTGGCAAATGCGTATGATAATACTTTATACCTTAGTCAAGTAAAACATTATATGCCTAGTCATCTTTCTGAAAGAGATAGTCTTGATTTTGTTGAAAAATTTACAGATAGATGGGTCAAACAACAAGTTCTGATTAATGCGATTGATAACGATGATAAAATTGATATGCTTGAGATAGAAGAGAAAATTGAGAATCAAAAAAATCAACTAATCGTTACAGAGTATCAAAAACACCTCATCAAACATCAGTTGGATACAATAGTTTCAGATCAAGAACTGAGAAAGTTTTATAATAATAATAAAAATATCTTTAAACTGAAGCATACTATTGTTAAAGCTAGTTTTATACAATCGCCTAAAGAGGCAAGGCATTTAAATAAAATAAATGCCTTGTTAGCCAAAAACGATTCTACTTCGGTGGTAGCTCTAAAAACTTATTGCACGGAGTTTGCAGACACCTACCTTAGTACGGATAGTAATTGGGTGAACTTTTCGGTATTTGTGAAGGGAACACCTTTTCAAGGAATAGATACAGATAAGTTTGCTACAGTAATCAAGAGAACTTTTAGACCTGATGTGGATAGCTATTTTTTCTTAAAAGTAAATGAAGCTCTCTTACAGGGAGAAATAGCACCTTTTGAATATTATAAATATAATATTAGGAATAAGATAGTCACGGATAGAAAGGCTTCTTTGTTTGATCAAGCACAAAAAATATTGATGAAGGATGCGTTAAAAAAAGAAGAAATAAAATTATATGTTAAGTAAAGTAATATTATACCTCTCATTTGTCTTAAACATTAGTTTTGTTTACTCTCAAGGACAAACAGTTGAGAAAATTATAGCTAAAGTAGATAAACAAATTATTCTTCTTTCAGAGTTAAAGCAAGCTACGATTGAGTTTCAGCAAGCTAACAGAATGGGTTATGTACAGGATTTGGAATGTAAAGTTTTTGAAACGCTAGTTATTAATAAATTGTTATTAGCTAAAGCAGTAAAAGATAGTGTAGGTGTGTCAAGGGCGGAGTTGGAAGCTCAACTTGATATGAGAATGCAACAAATCCTTGCTGCTTATGGAGGCGATGAAGAGGCTTTACTAAAGAATTATGGAAAAACGATTTTCCAACTTAAAAATGAGTTTAGAGATAAGGTAAGGGAGCAAATGATTGCTCAGAAGATGCAAAGTAGTATTACTCAAGGTGTAACGATTACTCCTTTGGAAGTGCGAAAGTTTTTTAATAATCTTCCTGTGGATAGTTTACCCTTTTATTCGTCAGAATTAGAAATTGCTCAGATAGTAGTTTTTCCTAAAGCTAGTAAGGTTGAAAAGAAGCTTGTTTATAATCAACTGATGCAAATCAAAAGAGATATTGTAAGTGAAAATGTGACTTTTTCAGATATGGCGAAAAAATATTCTGCTGACCCAGGGTCTGCTGTACGAGGAGGAGACTTGGGGTATCAAGGTAGAGGAAAGTTAGTGCCTGAGTATGAGGCTACGGCTCTTAATTTACAAGTGGGGGAGATTTCAGATCCTGTTGAATCTGAATATGGATTTCATATTATTCAATTGATTGATAAACGAGGAAACGAGTTTGATACTCGTCATATTTTGATAAAAATAAACACAGGCTATTTGAGCATGCAAAGTGCTAGTAAGACCTTGGATAGTCTTAAAATAGCAATTAAATCAGATAGTATTTCATTTGCAAAAGCAGCCTACAATTACTCAGAAGATGAGAAGACAAAGATATACGGAGGCAGAATCACTGATGCACAAGGAAATAGCAAGGTGGCAGCTAATAATACTCAAGTTATTGGCCCAGATATTTTTTTCTTGGTAGATGAGATGAAGATTGGAGAGATTTCAGAGCCAGTAGCTTATACAGCACCAGATGGTGTACGTGGTAAGCGTATTATTTATTTAATGGGAAAAACAAAGGCTCATCAAGCTAACCTGAAAGATGACTATCAAAAAATATATAATGCGACTCTAGCCAATAAAAAAAGTAAAGAAGTAGAAAAGTGGTTTCAGCAGACTCGTAAAGAAATTTACATCCAAACAGAGCCTGAGTATAGCCAATGTGAAATTTCAATAGAATAAAAGATGTCAGATCAAGTAAATCAAGCAGATAAACTTTTTAAAATTTTTGACAAGTTACAATCTGAAATAGGGAAGGTTATTGTTGGGCAAGAGGATGTCATAAGATTAGTTCTTACATCTATATTTTGCCAAAGTCACTCGCTATTGGTAGGAGTGCCGGGTTTAGCAAAAACTTTATTGATTCAGACTATTTCGGAGGTGTTAGAGTTAGATTTTAATCGTGTACAATTCACGCCCGATTTAATGCCATCAGACATTATTGGTGCTGAAACGCTAAATAAAGACAGGGAATTTGAATTTAATAAAGGACCTATTTTTGCTAATATCATACTTGCGGATGAGATTAATCGTACTCCGCCCAAAACACAGGCGGCATTATTAGAAGCAATGCAGGAAAGAAGTGTAACTATTGCTGGAAAACGATACGAATTAGACAAGCCATTTTTTGTACTCGCTACACAAAACCCAATTGATCAAGAAGGTACTTACCCTTTGCCTGAAGCACAGCTAGATCGTTTTATGTTTAATATACAATTGGACTATCCTTCTTATGAAGAAGAAAAAGAAATTATTAAAAGAACAACAGGAAATAGCAAACCTATTTTGTCATCAATACTTAATAAAAAAGAAATAATAGAGATTCAGAATCTTGTGAGAGAAGTCCCTGTTACAGATAATGTAATTGAATATGCTGTAACGCTTACGCAAAAAACTAGACCAAATAGAGAGAGTTCTGCAGAGATTACTAATCAATATGTTTCTTGGGGTGCAGGTCCTCGTGCGGCTCAGTTTTTGGTGCTAGGGGCTAAATGTAATGCTTTGTTACGGGGTAAATATTCCCCCGATATTGAGGATGTGCAAGCGGTGGCAATCCCGATTTTGAGTCACCGTATGGTAAAAAATTATAAGGCAGAAGCCGAAGGGTTGACAACTGAAGATATTATTAGAAAATTGTTTTAGTAAACGATTCTGTAAGCTGACAAATGGCTTAGGGATAGAGCGGTTTGTTTGAAATCCTTTTCGATTTTTCATCGGAAAGATTGAGTAGCGAAAGCCCGACCCGAAAGTGTAATGAAGCGATAGCGAAAGAAAACGAAAGGGGGAAGCCCCCCAAATAAAAAAGTTGAATTCATATACAAAACCTTGGTGGGCAATCAGTAGTCATATTGAGACAATTATACCTGCACTTTTTAGAAAAACTGTTGCTAAGGATTATGATAAAGAAGTTTTTACTTTTTCGGATGGGGATATTACTCAACTGAACTGGTTCAGGCATTCGGGAGATTCAAAGCGAAAATTACTTGTTATAATTCCTGGATTAGGCTCTGATGCTACAAGATATTACATCAAAAACTCGGCGTATTATCTATATCAAGCAGGTTATGACGTACTTGTGCCTGATCATCGTGGTGGTGGAATCCCGAATAAGAGTTTTAAAGCTTACCACTCTTCTAATTACCAAGATTTACATGAGGTAGTGAGCACTCAAACTTACAGTAATATGTACCTGTTAGGCTATAGTTTGGGTGGGAGTATTGTTCTGAATTATATTTACCGCTATCCAAGTGTTTTTCAAAAAGCTATTTCAGTTTGTGCTCCTTTTGATCTTTTTGTGAGTAGCCATAACCTTGAGCGGTTTACTAACCGACTTTATCAGAATAAGTTTGTGAGAGGATTAAAACCTTTTTTGTGTCAGAAAGCAGATGAATTTCCTGACTTGGTAACTAAAGAAGCGATTCGGAAATGCAAAACAATTAGGGATATAGATGAGCTTTATACTGCACCAGCTCATGGCTTTGATAATGCTAATGATTATTATCAGAAAAGTAGTGCCAAGTATTTTTTGAGTGAAATTAAAACTGAATTACTTTGTGTTAATGCACTTAATGACACAATAACGCCTATATCGAATGATACTATTCAAATACTTAAAGAGAATTCAAATATTGTGTTAAACCTACCTCTTAAGGGAGGACATGTGGGTTTTTCTACCATTAACCTTAAGGGAGTGTTTTGGCATGAGGAGTTAATTATTGAATTTTTGAGATAATTTAGTTCTTTATTTTTATTTAGACTGATCGTTAATTAACTTGCAGTCCGATGGATAATCAATTAGATCTTCAAGATAAATATTTTCAATCCTTTAGTGAAAAGCAACAGTGTGTTTTTAAGAGTTGTTGTAAAAAACACAAAAAAACAAAACACGCTGTAAAAATTGCCCAAAGAGATAAGCGTATTTTTTGAAATAATATTTTTAATATTCCTACGTTAATGGTTTATGAAATCCGATACGAATTTTTTTGTTTTAGCTAGACTAAAAAGCTTTAAATATGCTTGGAGAGGTCTTCAAGACTTATTGCTAAATGAACATAATTCAAGGGTTCATTTAGTAGCAATGGTATTTGTTTTTGTTTTGGGATGGTCTTTTGATATTAACTCATATGAGTGGATTGCTGTTGTATTGTGTATTGGCTTTGTATTGAGCTTAGAGGCAATTAATTCAGCATTAGAGGCATTGGCAGATTACAGTTCGTCAGATTATCAAGAGTTGATTAAAAAGTCAAAAGATTTAGCAGCGGCTGGGGTTCTTCTTTCGGCGATTACATCAGTAGTGATAGCAGGTATTATATTTGTTCCAAAAATTATAAAATGCATTTATGAATAAGCAGTTAAAAAAAACAATTTTCAGCACTGAGATTCTCTTTTTTGGGGGCTTAGGTGTTTTCTGTTTGTTGCTCTCTATCTTTAGGGTGTGGATGAGCGGCACTTCCTTTTACTTATTCCTTAATTGGAATTTGTTTTTGGCTTATATTCCGTGGTTTTTATTGTTAGGCTTGTCTTCTTTTCAAAACTTGAAGAACAAAAAAGCACTTGTAGGAGTAGTTTTGCTTACTTGGCTAGTCTTTTTTCCTAACGCACCTTATATCCTTACTGACTTGTTTCATTTGAGAATGAGGTCGTCAGTACCAATATGGTATGACCTTATTATGATTCTGTTTTTTGCTTGGGTAGGTTTATTGGTAGGTTTTGTAAGCTTATGGAGAGTTGAGAAAATCTTAAGTCAATTTATGGGAAGTAAATCAAGGTCAATGTTAATTACCTTTATGCTTTTCTTAAGTGCGTTTGGGGTTTATCTCGGTAGGTTTTTACGTTGGAATACTTGGGATATTGTTAATAATCCCCATACTTTATTTGTAGATATTACAGACCGATTCCTTCACCCAATGACGCACCCAAGAACTTGGGGAATGACAATATTTATGGGAGTTTTGTTGTGTGTTTTTTATTGGTCTTTTCGCTTGGTTAGAACTAAGCAATTGTTTAGCTAATCAAAAGTGTAACCTTTTGTTTTTCTTACATTATACTTTTATGAAGTATGTTATTTTATTAGTGGGTTTTTGCTGTTGTTCTTATTCTGTAAATGAGAACAAAACTAAAACAGCAATTGTAGAAGCTCAAATGATTGTCGAGGAAAAAGAATCTAATTGGATGAAAGCTTATGATTCAACCAAGTCATACTTAAAGCTTAAGTCTGAGTTAAACCTTATCCGTAATCAGGTAGCTCAACAAACGATTACTGATGACTCTTTGTCTCAATTGTTTAGTCACTTGTTGGTTTATCAAATCATTCCTTATTGGTACGGCACTTCGTGGGATTTTGAAGGGCATACGTCAACACCTCTACAAGGGGACGTGGCTTGTGGTTATTTTGTATCTACTACTTTACGTGATTTAGGCATTAATCTTAACCGTTATAAATTGGCTCAGCAATCACCATTGTATGAAGCTAAATCACTACAAATAGAAGGAGTTGTTAATAAATTGACAGAGAGTTCAATTGATGATTATGTCTCAAAGATTAACGATACGCTCAAAGAAGGAATATATTTTCTTGGTTTTGGAGAAGGTCATGTAGGATTTTTGTATAAAGAAAAATCAAATATATACATCATCCATTCTAATTATATGAAAGGAGAAGTAATGGTAGAGCCTATTGAGAAATCTGATGTGTTTAATTCCTATAGTTTTTTTTACATCGTAGCATTAAGCACCAATAAGATTTTACTAAATAAATGGCTGAATCAGTCAGTACTTAAAATTATTACGCCATGAAGTATGTTTTGACATGTTTTTCTTTAATGTTTTTAATTTCTTCTCATTGCTATAAAGAAGATGGGGTTGATACAGGATTTAAGTATAACATGGATTATCTTTCCAAATCTTTTGATTACCCCGTAGGAAAACCTAATGCTAAGGGATATTATAACGCACAAAAGTTTGGTAAAAATCATCACCTAGGTGATGATTGGAATGCAATAACAGGAGGGAATACTGATTTGGGAGATCCTATATATGTTATAGCAGATGGTTTTGTGTATTTTGCTCAAGATGTAGCTGGTGGTTGGGGCAATATAATACGTGTAATACACCAATTACCATCTGGAGAAAAAATTGAATCTTTGTATGCTCATTGTGATACTATTCTAGTTAAACAAAAAAAATGGATAAAAAAAGGAACTAAAATCGCAACAATAGGTAATGTTCACGGAATTTATTTGGCTCACCTTCATTTTGAAATAAGAAATAAATGGATGATGCCAATAGGAAACGGCTATTCTAATGATACCTCTGGCTATTTAGACCCGACAGAGTTTATACAAAACCATAGGTAATTAAAATAACTGCCTCTTACTGAAAAAATTATTTCTTATAATGAAGGGTAATCATATAAAAAATTTTATTTTTGCGACAGATAAAATTAGACAATAATAAACATGGTATTTGATAACCTTTCAGAAGCAGAATTAACTTTTTTAAAAGAAGTGCCAGTATTGGCTACAATATTAGTAGCAGGAGCAGACGGCAATATTGATTTGGATGAAAAAAAAGCAGCAAAAGAATTGATGCGAGTAAAGTCTTACACGGCTGTTGATGAGCTTAAAGAATTCTTTAAAGAAGTAAGCGATAATTTCCCAGGAACTTTAGAGCGTTTAACGGAACGATACCCAGAAAATTCAAAAGCTCGTAATGGAGAAATTCGTGAACACCTCAAACAAACACAAGTGATTTTTGATAAAATGGACAGATTTTATTCTGAAGTATTTGTTGACACGGTAGAAGAATTAGCACGAACAGTAGCAGAGGCTTCTGGGGGTGTTTTGGGTTATTTATCTATT